>Ga0316202_10001007_pt1 | contig 24505 bp, 31 predicted proteins | sample 3monrhotite_MG_FD_204934 | JGI IMG/M metagenome (GOLD analysis project Ga0316202, IMG submission 204934) | Microbial mat bacterial communities from mineral coupon in-situ incubated in ocean water Damariscotta River, Maine, United States -... | ecosystem: Environmental > Aquatic > Marine >... | reverse complement strand
TTCAACACGCGTCGTCAGCCGTTCCTCAACGTCCTTAACGTAAGAATTCGATGCCCGCGTCAGCAGCATCGATTCCTTTAATCCCGACACCGTTTCGTTCAAGGACTCGATCGCTTGTGCCAAGCGCGTTTCGGCGCGCACAACCAACGCCACAACCACCCTGGCCACAACACCGACCAACGCGAACACGACCCCGCCGAATACCCCCAAAATCCATGTCAACTGCGACCACGTCACCGCATCGTTCATGCCCTTGCCCTTTTTTCTACGGCCACACGATGGCGGCCATGGCGATGTCGATCGCCGCCGTGGAGGCGGCGGCTGTCACGTCAGTTTTTGCCTGCACGCGCACGCGGTTGATCGTGGCCTCGATAATGAGCCACGCGGCGCGGGTGGTATCGACCACCACGGCGACCTCATAGGCGTTGGCGGTGATGGTCGCGTCGGCATTGGCCAAAATGCCCACTTCTGAATCGAGCATCGGATAAACGCCTAAGCTCGGCGGCAGGGCGGCGGTGTAGTCGATCAGACACGCCTTGGCTTCATCGGATTTGACCTGATAACTCATCGCCTGACCCGAACCGGGCGTGAGCCGCCCCGGCGCGGTGCGTGCGGCTTCAGCCTGGGCGTCGATGGCGGCGAGCGCCGCCGCCTGCACCGCGGTGAATTCAGCGAGGGTGCGGGCATCAATTTCGGGCTGTGTCCAAGCCACAACCGGGGTATGACGCACCCACGCGCCTGCGATCAATTCGTTCACCGGATCGCCAAGGTAGTGCGTTGCGGGGTCAAAAACGGGTGCGGCCTCCACCGTGATTTCGATGTATCCGCGTGCCTCTAGATCGGTGGCGGGCAAGCCTGCCGGATTGCCAATTTCGGGGATGGCGTTTTGCAGCCCATGCTCGTCGATGGGTGGCAGGGTGGTATCTAACGTTGGGATAAAATAACGCATGTTTCTGGTTTCCTTGTCAGTAGACGATGGCGGCTTTTCCGGTGGTGCTGTTGCTGCCCGCGCCGCCGCGATTGGGATCGGTGTCGGCGCTGGCTTTCATGACGGTGGCCCCTGCGGGTAACAGGCACGAGCCCGCACCGCCGGACGTGTAGGCATAGCCGGACCCGCCGCCGCCACCGTAACCCGCGCCACCGCCCGCGCAGCCCTTAGTTGCGCCGCCCCAACCGGGGCGCAAAAGATCATTTTTGCCATATCCGCCAAGCCCGTCGCTGCCCAAACTGCCTGCCCCATCAGTACCGTTTGCACCGGCAACACCGCCAAGCCCGCCACTGCCGCTGTTGGCGCTCGCCCCGCCGCCACCACCGGAACCATCCGCACCGCCGCCACCGCCGCCACCGCCGCCGTTATACCCATTGGGGCCAGCACCGAGACCATTGCCGCCGCCGAGTGTCGATCCATTTGGGGCTTGCTCAAGCACCAAACGAATATATTCGTAACGCCAACCGCCTTCGCCGGAACCATCGAGTAAGCCCGCATCGCCGCCCTTCCAACCGGTTGTGACGTAATTAGGGCCGCCCGCACCGCCCCCCGCGCCCGCGATGGCGATGGGATTGCCAGCCAAATCTGTGACGGCGGTGCTGCCCCCACCGCAAGCGCTGGTCGATTGACCCGGCCCACCGCGACCGAGGCCGGTGGTGGTGAAATCAGCATCGACAGCAGGGTTGCTGGGGGCAACGCTGCCATTTCCCTTACCATCATTGTTACCGACAAAAACAAGAACCGCCGTTGAGCGAAGGGAAAAGTGAACCGCCGCGCCTTCGCCGCCCGTGTGGACGCTGTATCCCCCGCCCGCACTGCCCCACAGGGCAACGGATAGGCCGGAGCCTTTTTTGACATCGATTGCCGTGTAGCGCGGCGGCAATGGTTGATCGTTAGCGGGCGCGAACGAATCGGTCCAGGTGCCCGGCGGTGCAATGCGCACCGGGCGGCCCGCACGAGTTTGACGCATGGCGGCGTTAGGCATAATCGGCTCCGATCCAGCTAGCTTCCCAGGTCGCGCCCAGGTCACGGGTGGTGAGAACAAACTTGCACCACGCATTGGGTAGGCTTGGCCAAATCGGCGGTGCGCCATAAGGCCAAGTCGTTCCGGCAGGTAACGCGATGGCGTGTCCGCCAACGGCGTCTTGTTTGTGAATGACCGTGAAGTTGTACTCATTCCCGGCGGCAAGATTAGGCGCGGTGAAGGCCACAATTCCGGTGGCTGTATTTTGCAAAACGGCATCACCGTTACCATCCAGCGCAATGGCCACCCCGGTGGTGTCGGTGAAGGCCTCGCCGGGACCGCCAACGGCATTCGCAGCGATGAGGGCCAAAATGGCTTGCGCCAGCTGTGTGTTGTCCACCGCATTGGGAACCAACCCCGCCGCCACAATGGCCGCAACGATTTCGCGCTGGGGACCTTCCAGAGCCGCCGCGGGGGGAATGGACCCAGACTCGCCGGTGACGGGGTTAAAATCCACATAAGGGGCGTCGGCGACGCCGCCGACGGGTTGTTGATAGTCCATACTTAGATCCCTTCGTAAGCAAAGTGTAGATCGCTGTGCGCTGGCTTGAGGCGCGTCAGCAGACATTCCAGATCTTCCGCGCGGCGCACGAAACCGAGCGGGTCTCGACCGGCCTGGCTTTGACCGCAGCGAAAGTAATTAATGCGCGGGCCCGGCACGGACACCCACCAATGATGACGCATCGCCGGATCGCCGCATTGGTGCCGTCCGCCGCACTGGCTATATCCGGCGCGAAACGGGCGGGCCTCTGTGATGGCCACGCCATAGCTCAAAGACGTCGCCATCGCGGTGAAATACGAAACCGACTGCCCCCCCCGCGAGGCCCATTGATTGACCAACGCCATGCGGCGTTCTTCAAGGGTTGGATTGATGATCGCGCACGGGCCTGGGAGTCCGGCTTCGCGTTCGCGCGCGGCCAAGGTTTCCCGTGCTGCGGCCGGGTTTAAGTCGACCATCAATTCAACGGCGCGATTTTCAAGGCGCGTTATCCCCGACGCCTTGGCATCAAGCAATGCACGGGCTTTTGTACCCGCAACGCGAAAGGCATCCCAAAGGGGGCCTTCGGGCAACAATTCCGCGAGCATGTCGGCATTTTCGATATTTTGATCAGGCATAACTCACCACGCCCAAAACCGGAATTTCACCAACGGCATAAACCACGTCCGCCGCCGGAACCGAGATGACGTGGGAATCTTCACCGGCGGCCAATGACACCGCCTCCCAAATCCATGATGTGCGCACCGTCACGCCGGGTTCACCGCGGCGCAAAATCATGTCGGCCAATTCCACCGAAATCGCCGCGCGGATATCCGGCGTATCCGGCGCAAGACCGGTGATGGTGACGTCCAAGGCAACCGCCGATGGCGCCGACACCAGTATTTCCGCCGTCACCGGCTTGACGGAGTCAACGACGCCCTGCACCGCCATCACATCCGCGGGCAGTGGAATACCGTCCGCATACGTGTCATCCATGGTGAATCGGATCGCAACCGTTCCCACACCCATTTGTTGCGCCGCGACCCATACCCGCGTGACGCCCGAAACAGACAAAACCCAAGCGCTGTAATCGGAGACATTGCCTCCGTGGGGCGGCTGTTGGATGCGCGTCAACATACGGGCGCGAAACACATCGTCCTTTTCGACATCCGCGCCGCCCGTCAGCGCCCCAACACCCACGACCGCGGTACCATCGACGGCCGCGATCGGACTTTCCAGATTGAGCGCGACACCCGCGTCGGCATTACCCGCCGCAGCGGCTGTTTCTGCCGCCACAGCAACGGTCAAAACACCGCCCGCGATCACCCCGCCGGTCGTGACGACATAGCGCCCCCCATCGGCACGGGTCAGGACCGTATCAACGGCGACAACGCTGCCGTCCGTTCCGGTCAAATTAACGTCGCCCACAGCCTTGGATGCCGCCCGGCGCGTCACACCCCAGACCCGCCCCCAACCTTCCAGCCATGATCCGGACGCGAACAGCGGATGACCCTGCAACGCGTTATAATCCAGGTGACCGTGAAGGTCGTGAAGGGCGCGCGCGTCCATGTGGGGCATTTCCGGAATGACCCCCCGGCGCACCAACACGTCCACCCCCGTCGCGGCGGTGTAGTCGGCTTGTGCACGTTGCAGCAGCTCGTCAAAAGACGGCCGGGAAAAACCGGGTGGTGTATCCGCCATGGTGTCCTCTTCAAATTTTAGGGGAAATCAGGTTTGTCTTTTAACGCGGCCAAAGACCATCAACGCCCAAACGGAAAACCGTTCCGTCCGGGCGGTAGATCGTTACATCCAACCGCAACCCCGTCGGCTTGGACCGACTTGCCACAACGGTGACAGATGAGGCGAGGCCGTCTTCAATCATCCAAGCCAACGCGTCCGACGCATCTTGGCGGGCCTGTTCCATGACCTGAGACGTCAGCACCGAACGGGCGTAAATCCACAGCCTCGAACCAATTTTGTCGCCGGCCGTTTTAGGCCATCCATCACCCCACCAGCCCTTGCGGTCACCCGAAAAGTCCGGCAAGGCATCATCATCGCCCGCACGTCCCCAAGTCAGCAGGCTGGCCAACACGGCCGTGCGTAGGTCCGTGGCCATAAAATCGCCGCTTGCGCCATCGGTTTGCACAAGATCGTAACCGCCTGACCGTTTATCAAATTCCAACGCAAAATCAGCCATTATTCAGATGCCCCCGCGAAATCGGAACCCGTCGTGACGTGGCCACACGTCGCGGCGTTTCCTTGAATGCAGGCGGGAGTGCCGTTGATGGTCACAAAGCTGGACGCCTCCGCCATCACCGGGGCATCATGTGGCGCAAGTCCGTGCCCCGCGATCGGATCACCCACCACCACAATCAACGCACCGTCGACGGTTACAAAATCCTGTCCACCGCCCAATTGCACCCCGCCTGCGCTATCCACCCCAACCCGCGCGAACCCTTTTGTCATACTGCTTTCACCTGATCGATGGCCGGCGCGGTGATGGTGATACCCGTGTCCGCGATCACAATGGATGACCGCCCACACTTAAATGTGATGGATTTACCAACCGGCGTACTCAGCACCAGGCCGGCGCGGGTCAAATGAACCCGCTGGCCTTGATCGTCGTGCAACATCACCTCACCGGGTAAAAGGCCAGCAGGGCGGTGACGACGGTCGGCGGCCGGCAAACACATGCGCAAATCCGGCTCCAACGCCAGGGCAACGGTTTCAGCACCGCGCCCGTCCGCATCGGGCGGCAACACGCGAAACGCGAACCCGTAAGGCTGCAAGTGTTCCAACCCCGCCTTAATTTCACCGCGCCGGCCCAAGACCTTCAACAATTGCATTTTGGGGGCGTCGTCGTCCGCCGCCACCACGGCGCGCACGATCATGTTGCCAACCCGCGCATGCAGCCAATCTATAAATTCATTCATTGTTCGCCCGCCCCCACGACTTGCTGACCGGCGTAATCCCACTGCCCCAAGGCATCGGCACCCACACTGACCGGCTTGGGCGTGAAGGCCGCCGGGGATTGCAGGGTCAGTCGGGTTTGTCGCCCGACAGTGCCATCAACCGACCATTCGACCTCGGTCACCAGCATGTCTGCGAACACGCCCGCGGATGCATCGCGCACGGGCACCTTCAACCCCGGAATCCACAATTCACCGTTTTTTTGTTGGCGCCACCCGCGCACCACGTGGGTCAATTCAAGGCCCTGCCCGATGCGCCGGGAAACTTCCCATTGCGCCTGTTCGCGCGCGGATTTACCGTCGACACGGCCCGTTGCCGCAATGATCAACGGGCGGTATCTGGTCACCCCGCCATCTTGCGCGCGGCCTTCAACCCCCGCCGCATCCGCGCCAAAGCTGGTATCCGTTCCGGCGTCTTGCCCGCGCACGATGATTTCGGAAAATCGCCCCGCCAAGGTGATGCGCGCCGCCGTATTCAAAACATTGTTCGCCGGGTCAGGGCCGCCATCCGGCCCGAACAAATAATTCAGCGCGCCTTCGGCGGCGACACCCGTGGGCCGATCGATCACCACGGCCCCAGACCCGCTATCGTGCAGCACAAACCCATGACTGCGACAGACCCGTTCAATCGCGCCAAAGGCCCGTTCGCCCGATTCAAGTTCAAAATTTTTCACCACGATACGCCCGGCGCGATTGTCCACCACCAGACCGAACGGCGCGGCGATCGCCGCCACCACATCCGCCAAAGCCGCATTTTGCCACTGCCCCGGTTCGTTCATGGCCGAACAATCGGCCAGGTCCGCCGTGACCGAACGCCCGACGACTTGAACGGTTCCGGCATTTTCGTCGGTTCCGGGCTGCACGGAATCCACATACCCCCACAACACCGCATCACCGCCCAACAGAATGCGCACCCCGCCCCGCCCGGGAATGATCGGCGACAGATAACGGCTTGCCGTATCACCGGCGGTGGAATTTGCCCGCGCCCGTGCGGTCCGGGGAAAGGCCAAACTGAACGACCCGGCAAGGCGGTCAAGGCCGCGGCTGACCGACACCGATGTCCAGCCGGACACGATGCGGCCCGCATTTTCCACCGTGACCTCATCGATCGGGCTCGTGGGGCGATTTTGCTCAACCATCCAACACACTCACCCCCATAAAACCGGGTATTTTGCCGCCATGATTGAATTGTGGGTTACGATTCAAAATATCATCGCCACGCCGCCCATCGCCGTACAGTCGATGCGCCAACACCACGGCAGGCACGGGCCCAGCCGTTTCAATGCGCCGCAGACGGGGCAAATTGACCGTGCGCGCCGCCATGTCCTTAATCACCGACCCGCGCAACCCGCCCAGGGCGGAAAACACCGCATCGCGGAACCCGCCACCATCAGCCGCGCCCCGCCCCGCCGCCGTGCGCGCGCCGTCCAATCGCGCCAGATAATCCGTGCGCATCCGGGCGGCGGCGTCGGCACTGTCGAACGACATCCGCGTCAAGCTTCGCGATTCTGCCGCCAACGCGACATCGGAAACCAAATTCAGCACCGCGCTGCGGTTTCCAGATTGTTTTATCCGCGTCGGGGTGGTCAGCGGCACGGCGGTCAAATCACCGCCAAAACCGTTCAACGCCGCAAACAACCGCCGGGTGTTTTGCGCCCCCGCGACACTGGTCGACAAATCGCCAAATAAGCCCACAACCGTTTGCGCAATGTCCGCAGCGGTCCCATCTGACACCAGCGCGGAATTTCCTCTTGAGAATTTATCCAGGCTATCGGCAATGCCCGGAACCGTTTCCCCCGGTGCAGCGGCGGCGTCGCTTAAACCCGCCACCTGATCCGCCAGCGCCCAAGACAATTTGTCCAAAACCATTTGCGCATCCGCACGCACAAACTGCGGCGTGCCCGACAAATCAAAATTATCGGTAAAAGACACCTTGGCGGCATCGGTCAGCGCCGCCGATGACGCCTCAACCCCCGCCCGACTGTCGATGGCGACCGATGGAAACCGTTCTTCGCCTTCTTCTTCAAACGTGATCGTGAACCGCGCCAAGCCACCTTCGGCGTGGGATTCCTTACATTCATAGGTTCGCGCCACAACCGACCATCGGCCTTGCCATGAATCCACATACACGCCAGCGCCCGGCACCTCCAACGCCCGCAGCAACGCATCGCGGGCGTCCATATAGCTATCGTATCCACCAGCGACCCCGCCCAGCACCTGGGCCTCGACACGAAACGTGCGGGCCTTGCGGCCCATGTCGTCTGCGTCCGGCAGGTCGCGCTGCGGAAATTCGTGCGTGGCGCCACGACGACCGCCGGAAAGGGTGCGTTCAGGCACAAAAAAGGGCACGCCCCGAAAGGACGCGCCCAAAAGGCGTTCAGATGACACTTTAGTTTCTCCAGACAGGCCCGCGCCGCATAGCGCACCGGGCCGCGCACGCCAAACACTGCTACATGATGTTGTAATAAACGATCATATACAGCACAAAAATTCCGAACAGATTGTTCAAAAGTTTAAACATGTGAGCATTATAGCCTATAAATGACCCTGTTCCAATTCAATACCGAGAACAACTTTGTTGGCAATATCAAGATCGCACGCATAACGCATATTCGACCATGCGCCGAACGCATTCTGCATTTTCAACTTATCACCCATATATTTGATCACGCCTTTTTCTTCATCGACCCACAAAATACGATTAAATTTTGACTCGGCAAACCCATCGATCCACTCGAAATCGTACAGCGCCGCCTTTTGAATGGCTTTTTTACAACGATTAAGGGCCATACCCATATTCTGCTCGGCCCAACAACTCAAATCCAGACGACACGCCGCCGCTTGCGCGGCCGCCGCCTCTTTTTCGGCTTTCGCCTTCGCCACAGCCTGCGCCTGCGCTGCGGCCGCGGCTTCTTGTTGCGCCGCCATCGCCGCACGATTTGCAGTGACGCGGGCCTCAACACAAATCGGGTCGGCCATGCACGCGGCCTCTTTTTCAGCAGCGATTTCTTCTGGCGTTGCCCCTAACGAACTCAACATGGCCAACGTCAACAGACTTCCGCCAACAAAAAACACGCCTGAAATACTAAGCCCCTTAAGGGCATCCTTACGTATCGATTTACTGGTGCCGGAAAGACCTTTCAGATTCTCGCGGGCAAGCACAATACCGCCAAGTAGCAGCAAAAGGCCAAATGCAAAACCAATAAACGTGCCCATAACCACCCCCCAAAAAAATGAATTTCAGGATAAATCTATGTCGCCGGACACACCGCAGTCAATCTTAAGTTGCGCATAAATGCCTATTTTCAAGTCAATTCATCAACGCGATGTCCAAATATTGGATGTTTCCGCGTTTTTCCTTTCGATAGCCCAATTCGGCTAGCCCTCGGCCAAATCGGGTTTCATTGACGGCTGGTATACGCGTTTGCGAACACCATTTTGTGTAAGCATCGTACAGTGCCCGCGCTGAAATTGTTTCACCCGGTGCCGACACTAGGTTTTCGCGGGCAAATCCGTTGATGTCTTGACGATCCGGGACCTGTTGCCCGGTCACCCGTTCCAAATGGTCGCGGCACGTGTCCAGATCCGGCAAAATGTAAGACCAAGTCCGCCCGGCGCGATCGGTACGCTGGACCCGGCACACACCCGGAACAATTTCACGCAAGGCCCTGCCAAAACGCGCCCGTAGTCCCGGGCTGTCTTGTTGCCCGGTTTCACGGCGGTAACATTCGCAAACTTCGTGGGCCGGAACTTCGGTGCGCCACGCATCGTCTTGCGGCAAAACCACCCCGGACCCAATTCGCCCCCGCCACCACCCGATGATGTCCGGCGCGACTTCGCGGCTCACCATCGCCGGGGCTTCCGGTTTTGCCAATTTCGATTGCAACCACAACTGTTGGGCCGCCGACCGGCCAAAAATACGCCGACATAAGCTGATTTCCGCGACCGTCTGGCGACGCTCTTCGATTTCCATGTCTTCAACAGGCGGCGTCACCGGCTCATCGTTGTCCGGAACCACAAGGCTGTAGGTCCCAGAGCGGCGAATTTCCGGCAAAACCTCGTGGGCCAGCCATCGCTTGAAACGTTTTGCTGCATCCGTGCGGCTGGTGAACACCAATTGGAAAATGCCCGGCTCATTGATACAAATCATGGTTTGAGGGTTTTTTCCAAGGGGGTAACTAATAGTTACCCCCTTTCGTTCATCATCATCCAACTGACCAAGCGCTTTATTGTGATTGGACAAATCCAAGCACCCACATACATCCTTACCGACAAACCACGGTTCGCCATCTAGGTCCTGTACCCGAACATCAGTGCCTTCGAAATCGAATGTCGCCAGCGCGCTCATTTGCATGCCTCCGCATCTTTGTGCTTTTGCTTGATTTTCATGTACCACACACGGCCTCGCGCACGCAGACGCGCAATGTCTTGTGCGGTGAAAACCTTAAAATCGCCGGATGGCGGATGTGGCCTTTCAAACTTAATCACTTTTGCGGTCTGCATTGTTGCCTCCAAGAGCATCAGATGATATCTTTTGTATCACAACAATAGGGCGGAGTGTCTTTTAGTGTCAAGTGATACTTTAAACATCACGGGCGGGCAGATCAGAGCAGGTCGTGGCTTAATTGGAATGTCGGGGGCAGACCTCGCTTCCAGGGCAAATATTGGGCTTGCCACAATCCGCCGCGCTGAATCCTCTGACGGCATACCATCAACAACAAAAGCCAACCTCACCGCCATCCAAGCTGCCCTCGAAGCCGCCGGGGTCGAATTCATCCCCGAAAACGGCGGCGGCGCGGGCGTGCGGCTTAAGAAAACTTAACCCCCCCTCAACAACGCATCGATAAAGCTGCGCCGACCCGGCGCTTTGCGGTCGTTTTCAAGGGCGGATTGCAGGTTCATCAAGAATCGGGCGCGAAAGCCGCTGTTGGCGATTTTTGCGACGGTCGCGTCCATTTCCCAGCGTGCTTCGACGCGCACCTTGTCTTGCAGGGTGTAAAGCAGTTCAAAATTCGACGCCCCCCGGTGCGGGCGCAAAAACACCCCTGTTTTTCCGGATTTCATGCGCAAGGCAAAGGCTTTTGGCTTGCCTGCGCGGCGTTTCTTTTTGCCCGCGCCCGTCACCACCCGCCCCGCACCCACCCCGGCCCCGACAGATTGTTCCAGGCCTTTCTCCAGACCGGCCTTGCGCAGCACGGCGCGCGGGCGCATGCCCCGCTTGATGGCGCCGCGCATGTTTTCGCCGTCGCGCACGTTCAGCGATGGAATCAACCGCGCCCGGCCTGTTTTGGCCGCACGGGTTCCGCCATCTTGCTGGTCTTGCATGTACCAATCCAGGGTATAAACGGCGGATTCCATCGTTTTTTTGGTGGCGGACGCGATACGCACGCCCCGCGCCACCCGGTCGCGCCGAATGGTGAAACGGTCCGGCAGTTGGCGGCGCACTTCCGCCTGACCGTCTGCCGCCAATTGGGTCAAGGTCCGCGCCGCGGCAAACGGAACGGCGCTGAATTCCAGATCGTCCAACATGCCGATTGCATCTTCAACATTATCAAGCAAGCCACCGTTCAAGTTTACCATCGCCATCACCCCGCGTATGCCGGACGGCTAAAGTGCCCGGGACCTATGCGTTGCGTGTTCACGCGGGTATTTGCATCGCCGCGCGGGCGTTCCGCATCCACCCGCATGCCAGCAGGAAGGTTGTCGGCTTTCAGGGTCACGGTGACTTCGGATTTTGCCGCGACCGGTACAGGCGGGCGGGTCATGGCGATGGACGGCGCCATGTTGGCACCGCCAGATGCACTTAGACCGCCGAGCCCAAATGCGCTGTACGCGTTCGCATCCGCCACCGTCGTTTTGGCCACACTTAACCCCAACTTGGCCGACACCCAATCGGGCAACACCCCGGCCAGGGCCGTGACTTGTTTTTTGATGGGGCTTAGGAAATCGAAGCCCGAAAACCATTCCTTAATCGGTTCCCAATAGGCCATGACCAACCCCGCCGCCGCCGCCAGCGCCACCACCAACAAACCGATGGGGTTTGACGCCATGGCGATGTTGAGGGCCTTCATGATGCCGACGCCGTATTTCATGGCGACAAAGAAATCGAAAACCATTTTCGCAACCGCCATCGCGCCCATCGCCGCCATGCGGGCCGTGGTCACCAGCAACGCCACACCCAATTGTCCGAGCGCAACGACGGCTTTCAACACCGCAAAAATCAGACCGGCATGCAGCAGCACGACAATCCAGGCGATCATCTTGCCCCAACTGCCGAACCAATCCTTGACCGCAACCACCGATGAAATCAGAGATTGGAACACGCCTAAAACTTTATTCAAGTCCAGTTGGTCGAACCATTTCACCAAATCTTTGATGAAAGCCCCAACTTTGGTCGCAATCAGGTCGCGGTTTGCAGCGATCCAATTTGTGATTTGCACAATAACCGGGCCTAAAACAGGGAGCAATTTTTCGGTTATGGACGCCGACAAACCATCCCATGCCCGACCCATATTTTCCGTTTTATTGGCCATCTCTTCCGCAGCCTTTGCTTGGGATTCGGTAATGATCCCTAAGTTTCGGGCCTCGACACCATAGGCCGCTATACCTTCTCGGCCTTTTGATAACAAAAGCGTCATTTTCGCCCCACTTTCGCCCATAACCTTGTTCGCGAGAGCAGCTTTACTGGCAGGGTCTTTTATGCGCGCCATGGCGTCGGCCAGATCATCCATGATGTCTTTGTTGGTCCGCGCGTTTCCCGCACTGTCGTTGAGATCAATACCTAATTTTTTGAACAGCGGCAGGGCCTCGCCGACGCCGTTGCGGGCCTCGCCAATGTTTTTGTTGAAATCTTTCATCGCCGTGTCAAATGTCGCGCCGTCGACGCCCTCACGGGCCGCACCGAACTTGAGTTCTTGAAGGGCCTCAACCGCGATGCCGGTGCGTTGGGACATTTTGGCCAGACTATCTCCCGCCGCCGTGGTGGCACTAACCATCCGCCACAACCCCACCGCAGCGCCGCCCCCCATCAAGGCTGTTAACGGTGCAAGCGCACCGCGCAGGGCGTTGCCCATCATGCCCGATGCCGCCGAGATTCCCTTCATGGATGTTTTCAGGCGTGTGAACGCCGCGGCGACATTTTGCATCCGTAGACTGCGCGCCGTCAAAGCCGCCTGGACGCGCAGACCCCTAAATTGACCCTTGAGTTGATCGATGGTGGCCTTGGACTGGTTAACAGCCCTGAGAGCAAACAGGACGGCGGCGGGTTTGGCGGACATGGCTTAGTCGTCTCCTTCGTATGCCTTGGCTTGAGCACGGTTGTGTTTGTCGGTCGCGGAAATGGCCCAGGCCAAATCTTCGACGTGCATGTCGAGGATTTGCGCCGGGGTCCAGTGGTGCTGGGCGATCAATTGCCCGGCGATGTCGCGCCAGTTTGATGGGATTTCGGTTTTGGAAAAAAACCGGTCACCGTCACCAAAGCGCGAAAAAAATCATCCGCGTCCAGGTGCTTTTGGATATGCGGCTCAAGGGTATCCGTCATCACGGCGATCAAGGCCCGCATGTCTTTCATCACGGTGGTTTCCGTAGATTTAGCCAGAATATCCAAATCGCCAGCCTTAAGACGTCGGAAGGTCAAAGCATCGACCTGAACGTCTTGCATGGGGCCGCCGTTTTCTTTTTTCTGGACACTAAACGGATACTCCAGCCGCAGCATCTTTTGCCCGCCCGGAATGTCTTCGAGATAGTCGTCAAGATTGACATCTTCTGGCGTCAGGTCCTGGCCTGCGGCGGTGGACAGTTGAGATTGATCAATCATCAAACCGCGACCTCCACGCCACTTGCGCCTTCGAAACGCACCGTGCCCGAATTGTCAGAACCGTCCGTTTCAAACCCGCCGACAAAACTGGCTTCGGACAAGGTGCAAACACGGTCCGCAAGGCGCAATTGCACGTTGATGTTTCGGGCGCCGCGCAGGGTTTCGCTGGTTTGGCCTTCGCCCAAAAAAATCTTGGTTTCGATGAACGGAACCGCACCGACGTATTTTTGTCCGGCCCGACCACGGGCGCCGGGAATGCTTTCCACGGTTTCCGTGCTGAAATCATATTTTGCTTCCGGGGCGGTGGTGTACGCGACACCGTCCACCACCAGACCCTGTACACCGGCGACTGTGGCCATGGTGTTGTCTCCTTATCTTTGAATGTCTGAGGATGTTTAACCGACCAGATTTTCCGGCCATTGCAGCGAAAACTGGACTTTGGTCGCAAACGTGATGAGCGGGTTGGCCAGATCCGGGGTGTACAGCATGTTGATGCGAGTCGGATCGGTGGCGTCGACGTTCACGGCGAATAAGGCTTCGAACAGGTCCTTGCGTTCGACCAGTCCTAAACGCTGCAAGCGATCGTAATGCCCCATCACCAGCGATTTGATCATCGCAGGGGTGGCATGGGGCACGCCTTCGCCGATGGGGGTTGTGTCGGCCACCAGAACGCAGCGCCGGGCGATGAAATTGGTGTGTACCAAAAAGCGAATTTCGCGAATGATCCGGCGCACCGTGGCCGGGGTGGTTACATCCAAAAATGCCGTGTCGGCAACGCCGGACGCGTTCTTTTGATAGAACGTGATGGCGCGGTCGATGGTCAGTTGGCCGCCCACTTCTTTCAAGGTGGAAATGCCCGCGTACAGCAACGTGTTGCGGTCCGTCCAGGCGAAACGGTCCGCGGGGTCCGGCACCAATTCGCCCGCCAGAATCAATGTGTGCAACGGACGCGCCGGATGATTGGCCAACGCCTGCGCCGACACCGAACCATAGCGCGCCGCACGTAGATAGGCCGGGCCCGGCGCGTCAAAAACGCCGCAACCGCTGCCATACTTACCATTGCGCGCGATGCCCGTCGTTTGCAACGCGGAAACGGAACCTGACAACGCGGTCCAATAGGTTCCGTAGGTTTGCGCCAACGGGCCCCACTGTCGGTCCATTTCCGCATCCCACGCATCCAAGGACGTAGCGTCGGTGAAGGGATGCACGATGAAATCGTATTCATCATCGCCAATCGCGGCGATGGCCGGAGTTTGATCCGGGTTGGAAGCGCCCGCGCTCAGGCGACCGTCACCGGGAATGGTCATGGCAATGCCTGCCGGCGTGATTTCACCCCCCAACGCGCCGCGCCGGTTGAGCGCGATTTGCACGTCGTTGCCGACCTCGCCCTTATGCCGAAAGGTCACCGTGACGACCGCAAGCGCAACGACCGACGTCACCGCCAAACCCACGGTCGCGTTGATGGCCGCATTCAAGGCCGTCGCAACGGTCGCGGCGGTGTCGCCATTTGCCACAGCAACCTGAACCCGGTCGAGACCAAAATAAACATTGAGCGTGCCCGCCGCCGTGGCCGCGCCGGTCACGGTGATGTCCAGCGTCGCGGCGACGCCCACGGCGTTATCGTCCAACGGGTTGACCCACAAGGTGGTGGTCAGGTTGTTTTTGCGAAACGCCGCGACCATACCGGCAAGCATGGAGCCGCTGCCGAACAGTCCGTCGGCGGCGGAACCGTCGCCGGACACCAGCACCGGAACGCCGGCCACGGCGGTGCCGGTTCCCAATTTCTGGCCGACAATCAACGCAACCTGATTTTGCGAAAACATGCCCGCAAGAGATCCATCGACTTCGGGGTAAAACCCGGATGGGCGACCGCCCACGGGAACTTGGTTGAAAGCTTCGGCATCAAGGGTCATTTTTGATTATCCCTTCGTCTTGGGGGTTGGGGCATCGACGACCGGCACCAGATCGGCGAACACGCCGCCCGTGCGACCGCCCGCTTGGTTGGCACGGGGGAACAACCGCAACACATCGGGATGGCGCAAGTCATCAATGCTCAAATCAAACGGCCCCGCAGGATAAAAGGCCCCGTTGATGGGGTTGCGAACATTGAGCGGTCGACCGTCGACGGTCTTGTCTGGGTTCGCCTGAACCCGGATGGTGGTGGGGGAAGTCATCGCTTGAGGCTCCACTTATTGAGTGAGGGTTATGGCGTCACCGGCGGCGCCGGTTTGCAAATCGATGGTGGTGGCGACGCTGGCCAGTTCGACCGCGCCCACAGGTTTGTATTCGGTCGGGCGTTGGCGTTCGACGGAGACGGTCAGGACCTCACCGACGATGTTTTTCGCGCCATCTTTTTCGACGAACTGTTGCACGGTGAAGCTTGGAACTTCTTTCCAGCGCGCCACCCATTCTGGGTCGGAAAACAGCAACGTCTTGATTTCTTCGGTAATGGTCATGGCGGCGGTGTCCCAATTGAGACCTTCTTCAACCAACACCTGAATGGAAAATGTCGGGGTATCGCGAAACTGTGGATGGCCCGCGGGCGAGACCGGCGTGCCGGATTCTTGCATCGCGTACAGCAAAACGGCGGGCAGTTTTTTATCGGGGACATTCCACGCCCGCGACCTGTATACCCGTTCGGCGACGGTGGTTTTTCCCATCAAGCGGGCCTGAATGTCCGTCAAATCGACGATACGGTTGGTCATCACTATTCGGCCTTGGTGTTAGGTTTTGTGCAGGTGCAGCCACGCATGGCCAGCGCCGTTGTCGTCGACGTCGATCACCACGTAAGCCACGCCGCCGATGGTGACGGTGTCGTCTTGTTCCGGCTCCAGACCTGCGGGGAATTCCGCCAAGCGCACGCCAAGCATGAATTCACGGCTGCGCACGGAGACTTCGCCGCCGCCATCGACCTCGACCGCCTGATTGCGAAAATCGCCCCGCGGCGGCGGAAGCACAGCGCCGGACACGGCGGAGCTGTAAGCCTCCACCGCGCCGGAACCGGACCCCGCACCCGTGGCGGCGAATGCATCCAGGCAGTCTTTGGTCATCTGGTCGAAATCAACACTCATGGATTAGGCGCGGGGTTAAGCCCCGTCCTCCGCCTTGACGGATTCCCAGGCTTCATCACGTTGGTCTGAGGTGATGTCGTGGCCCAAAAGTTCTTCCAACACATCGACACGCGGGTCGCCGTCGACCGTCCAGTGGGCATCGTCTGCCGCATCCAACTCGCGGATGGCCAGGACAATACGGGCGATTTGCTCGTCATCGGCGGGTGGCGTTTCGCCCTTCCCCTTGGGTGCAACCTTGTCGGGCTTGTCCTCAAAACAGATGCCGCGCGCGAGAAGCGCCTCCACATCCTTGGGGTCACAAAGCGCGGTTGCGCCGGGTGCTATGGGGTCTTTCGTGAGACCGTGAACGGTCTCACGAAAGGTGTAGTTTTTCTTTTTCGCCATTGGAGTTTTCTCCTTATGCCACGATTGCGCGGAAAGAGGCGTTCGGACGGGTCGGCACCACCAGGGGTGCGGATTGCGTCATCACGTTTTCAACGCTGGGATCGTCGGTGATCCAATTTTTGTGAAACCGCGAGGTGGCTTGATAGCCCGCATGCGCATCTTGAATGGCGCCATACGTTTGCACGCCTTCGATGTCCGCACCCGCCAACAACACGGTGTTGTCCGCAAGCATTTTCTGGGTGACACCCGCGTCGTCTTCGTACACGTCGTTGTACAGCCAGAGTTCAAGGTCACCGATGGTGCCCAGGTTACGCGCCGAACGCGCCTTGGGTGCAATGACCGTTGGGCCGAGCTCCACCGCGCCGGAAAGCTGGCGGCGGTTGTCCAAGCGGTCCAACAACTTTTGGTCCTGGCGGGCGAAATTCCACGATCCGGCCGTAAAGATCACGTCCGTCACGGCGCCGCCGGATTTGTCGCTAACCAAACCGGCCCAAGTTTCCAAATTGTCCAGGGGCGAAACGCCCGCCTGCCCCCAGGCCGCCAGCCCGGCAAGTGTAATACCCAGCGCCGCATCCCGGCCAAAATCGACCACTTGGGTCGGGTAGTCGTCGCCGGCCACGGTCACCGCGCCGTTCATAAGGGCTTCTGCCGCCATCCATTCCAGGCGCCGCACGATAGAATCGTCCTGATCGCTGAGAATGTTGGCAATCGCCGCATCGCGGCGCTGGTCAGGCGACATGTCACCCGCGCCGTAGCTTTCACCCGGCATGCGAATGAACGGCGCGTCTGGGTCAACGATGTGTTTGGGCTTCAAGTATGCCGGTTCGAACGTCTGGGTGGTGTGCCCGCGGTTCTTCATAATCTTGCCCTGAGCCATGGGCGAAACGAACGGTGCGAGTTTGCGACCCTTGGTGACCAGATCAAAATCAATTTTCTTGGTTTGAAAATTGATCACACCGGGGAAAAACCGTTCCAGCAAAAAGGCGTGAGGACGCGGCAGGCTATCGACCACACGGCCAAGCGTGCGTGTGTCGTAAAGAGAAACAACCATGTGCGGATTACTCCTGAATAAAAGGGATTGAGCGGGCGCCCTAAAGCGGTGCGCGCAAGAACAGCGGCGTGCCGTCGAAGGCCGCGCCAACGGTTGCGGCGGTGTGGGCCGCGCCGTAAACCAGGGCGGTCGGGTTGAATTGCCCGGCCTTGTACACCGGCACCACCTTGTCGGCGGCGGTGGCGTCGGCGGCGTCGACCAGAATGCACACCGGGACTTGGGAACCATCGATGGCGGCGGTTAACGACAACGTCAGTTTGCCGCTGACGGTGATGCGGCCCAAAACCGAACGGGCCGCCAAGTTCTGGCCCGTGATCAGCGTTTCGGGTTCGGTCACAATGGGAAAATCACCGGTGATGAAATCATCCGGGGTGTAGATAGCGGTTTCGACGGAAGCAACCATCGGTCAGGTCTCCTGTAAAAATGTGAATGGGTTAGCGGGTTTTGACGGTCCGCCCGGTCGCGGTCTGGAAATTGGCAAGAATGTTCGTTGCCGGATCAGACAAGGCCGCAGTGGCCGAGGCCGTATCCAGGCCGACCGTGGTGTCAATGGCGCCCGCCATCTTAGCTGCCAAGCCGCCCGCAGCCGACGCTTGCACCATGGTTGCCAGCAACGCCTTGGCCGCCTTGACCGTCATGTCGGTATTGGTGGCAAGGTGCTGCGCGGATGACTCGCGGCCTTTGGCTTCGGCACAGTTCAAAATGCCCGCACAGCGCTTGCGTTCGGCCAAGACGGCGGTTCGCGCTGCGGGTTTGGTTTCATCGTCTTCCATGTCCGGGTCTTCTTCATCGTCCATGGCCGCGGTCTCATCGGAATCATCGGCACCATCGGCGGCCGCGGGGCCTTCGTCACCGTCCGGTTCACCGTTTTCCGGGGCGTCATTGTCCGCGGCGGTGTCGTCTTCCATGATTTCAGGATCGTCTTCGCCAGCCATGGCGTCGGGCTGTGCGCCGGACATGCGCTGACGGGCGGCGGACAACAGTTTCATCGGGTTACTCATTGAGTGATTCTCCTACAACTAAGGCCGCGCCATCGGCACGGTGGGTGTGTACAGATTGGTGCGATTTCTTGGTTTAGGCGGAGACTTGAACCGGCGTTCCCGCCAGCGCGTCCAGCAACGCCTGAAAGCCGTCTTCGGGGGCCATGACGGCGTCGACGAACCCAACGGCCTGCGCCGCGGGACCAAGATAGGTTTGGGCTTCGGTCGCCATAACGTCCGCGACCTTCAAGTCACGACCGCGGGCGACGATTTCGGCAAACCACTTATGCAGCGTGTCGATTTCAGCTTGGATTGACGCCTGCACACCCTCCGGCAATGGCGCGTATGGGTTTGCATCAACTTTTTTCGCACCGCCGTGGATCAGCGTCACCGTGACACCGTCCTTGTCCAGCGCCCCCGACCAATCCACATGCATGGTCACCACGCCAACGGACCCGGCCATTCCGGTGCGCGCCATGATGATTTGATCGGCTTGGGACGCCAGCGCATAAGCCGCACTGGCCGCCATTTCGTTCAAGATCGCCCACACGGGTTTGACGGCGCGCGCGGCGAAAATACGATCGGCAAGGTCAAAACAACCTGCAACCTCGCCACCGGGGGAATCGATGTCCAACACAATCGCGCGGATGTTTGGATCATGCAGCGCCGCATCCAGTTTGGTCGCGATGCCGTCATATCCGGTCATGCCGGAATATGGGTCCAGGCCGCCGCGTTGCACCAACGTACCGCGAACGTGAATGATGGCGACGCCATCGGTTTCGGGAAACACCTTTTCCGGGCCACCCGGGGCCGCGTTTTGTAAGCTGGCCGCGACATTTGTGGGCGCGAAGTCTTCAAACTTAACGGAACGCCCCCAACTGGCGCGGTCCGCCAACACGTCGGCCAACACGTGCGCCTTGATCGGCGTGATTAAAAGCGGCGTGTTGAACAAGCGCCCGCGACATTCTTGAAATTCGTACATCAAGCGTCTCCGGAATAATGGATTTCGGGAACGGGCGAACGGCGGACGGCCTGAATGTTGGTTTCGGCGCGATCGGCATCGTCAGGATCGGCGGGGTCGTCCTCGCCCATGATCGGCGCATCCGCCCAACCGGGGCGTGGCAAGTTCAAATCGGCCATAAGGTCCATTTCGTGGCGCCGCTGCTCCAAGACCTCTTCATAGTCCTGGCCCTGTTCCGCGCATTCGTCGCGCAACGTCGACATGCCCGCATCCATGCGCATTTGCGACGCGGTGATTTCCTTGGTCGGATCGACCCAGCCGCGAGGCGCCCCGGTCCATTTGCCGCGGGTCCAGGCCGTTGGGTTTTCCCAAAACGTCGGGGTTCCGGCGGGCAGGTCCAGATGGCCCAAATCCATGTCTTCTTCCATCCACAGGGCAAAGATCGGCGTGGCGAACCCATCAGCGAACGCACCGCGCCGGGCCGACAAGAATTTCCAGGCCTCCATCAAGGCCGCGCGGGCCGACGAATAGTTTGTCGACGACCAATCCTGGGCCAATTGCTCATACGATTGCCCCGTCGCCGCGGCGATGTAGCGCAGCGCGGTTTTTTCAAATTCTGGAAAAGTCGGATTGGGCCGCGCGGCATTGGTAAAGCCAACCTCTTCACCGGGATAAAGCAATGGAAGGCGTACACCCGCCAAGTTGATGTTGCTTTTTTCGTGAAAGTTCAGGCGACCCTCTTGGTAGCTGTCCGCGCCGGACAACGCATCGCCCATCATATCGTGATCGAACGGCGATTTGATGAAAGCGGCGAAAATGGAGTTCACCAACGCGGCCTGCATTTCCGTGCTTTCGTACTTGTCGAGCATTTTCAGCTTTTCAAGCACGGGGGTCAGGATCGACTTGCCGCGAGTTTGGGCGGCGCGTTCCTTTTCAAAATGGTGCAACACCACGGACCGCCCGTGGGCCGTGCGCCGGGGCAGATACTTCCAGGTCCAAGCGTCTTGACCGGTCCAATATTCGCCGGGGTGCGCGCATCGGATGTGGTAGCCCGTCGCGGCGCCAAAGTCGTTTTGCGCAACGCCGCCGCGCAACCGGGCTTCATCGCTCCGCCCGTTCGGATTGGACAGGCGGTCCGGGTCTATGACTTGGATTGCGGTTGCATACGCAAAATCAGACCGCGGACGCCAGTGGGCAACAGCCAAGGACTCGCCATCCAAAAACCGGTGACGAAAGGCCAACCCCATCAATCCCGAAAGGGTGTTGTGTTCGGCGGCGTCGGCATACCGCCGGGGGTCGTTGCTCCAGGCGCGAAATCGCGATTCCAAGGCGCGCTTGTGTTTTTTAAGCCAGTCACGCGACAGGCTCAGGGCTTCAATATCCGGACGCCAAGAAAACCGAAAATCGGAACCGATGGCTTGATCGACGTAGCGTTGCAGCGTGCCCGACGCCCAACCGTTGTTGTCCGCCATGTTGTGCACCCGCGCCGCGATGCGATCGCGGGCAGGCAACAGATTTGAATCCGCCGAGCCCAAATGCGGGTTCCAGCGCGCCAATTCCTGGCTCATGGTATCGCCTGCCGCGTAGGCGGCATCCGACGCCGCGGGGCGCAGGGGGCGCATGGGCCGTCCGGATGCATCCAAGATGCCTCCGAACGCCGTAGATGGCGCGGCTGAAACGCGAACAGTCATTACGGTTCCTGATCAGAAAAATGGGCGCAAGGCGCGGCGTTGGGACAAGCCCAATTGCACCTCAAGTTCGATTTTGCGGGCGCGCAACGTCGGCATGTCCGTCGGCGTATAGGTTACGGTCTTGCCGTCGTAACCGACCGACGCGGTTTTCGAACCCATGGCCAAGTCCTGAATCGCTTGTTCGACCGATGCCAGCCATGCCTGTAACGTCGCGGGATCGGCCATGGGGTTTCCTTCACGTTTAGCGCGCGTTCAATTGGGCCATGCGGTCGGCCAGTGTTAGCGGTTTGGGCGACGATGCCCCGCCCGTCTGGGCCGCGCCATCATCGGCGGGCATCGCAACAACGCCCGTGTTTTCATCCCAATCACGCGCCCACGCGGGTGGGCGGTCCCAGAATTTCGGGCGGTCGGCTTTTAGATGAACAACTAAGGCTCGGTTGACATAAAGTTGATCCCAGGCCTCATTGCGTTTTAGCCGCTGCTTCCAGCCTTTGGGCGTGCGAATTTCGGAACAGACCTCGTCAAAATACGCGTGCGGCGGACCCGCTTCCGACAACAGGCCAGGCGGAAAGTGCACAAAGCGCGGCCCAGGTTGTTCCAGGGTCAGCGCGGTCAGCACGTCGTCTTTCAACATATTTGGGTTCAGGTTCAACACCGGGACCTCACCGCGCGCACCTGCGTTTTTATCCTTGCGCTGACTGTCGGGGTAGGTTTCGGCAACCCGCGGGGCGTATTCACGCGCATTGGGTTCGCCGCGTGTTAGACGGATGCGACCGCCAAGACCACGGGCCTTGGCGCGCATCCAGAAGTTTTGCGCGCGACCGTAAACACCCGGCGCCCCCTGGCTATCGATGCCCGTCAACTTGACGGTCATCACGCGGCCGGTTGCGTCATCCAACGGCCACGTTTTCAACACCACGTTGTCGAGCAGTAGGTCCCAATCTTCATCATAGCGCCCCGGATCCAGCAGCCGGTCGGCATCGCCTGGGGCGCGGTGGATGCGGTATTTTGCAACCACCCATGTTTCCGCCCCAATGCCGTGGGCCTGGACCTGTACATCGAACCATGTGCCTTGCACGTCGACGAATGCGGTTATAAACCGGGCCCCGTTTGGAACGGTGTTTAAGGTGCAGTTTTCTTCCGCAGCGCGGGCCGCAAGGTCGTCGGCGTTAACGCCGTCTTGATCTGCAAGCGCGCGTTCAAGGTACGGCAACGATTGATCGACATTGATGGTGACGCGCAGTGATTCTTCTTTGCCCGTGTGTTCGAAGTCTTCGAACGCAATTAGATATTTTGACACCAGCGACGGCCACGGTTGAAAGGCCGCAGCAGCCCCCTTGAGCCAGAAACTGGCGATGGTGGCGCGCAGACCGTCACCGGACACGATGCCGCCGTCGTTAATCTTTTGGCCTTCCTTCAACCACACCGCATCGGGCAACATGATGTTGCGTTGGGACGGATGGGTCGGATGACCACAGTGGGGGCAGACCATAACCACCGCCTCGGCCGCTTCGGCGCGGGGTGCGCCTTTGGGCCACGACAGGTGATGAAAATCGCCCTCGTAAAATCCATTGCATTGCGGGCACGGCCACAACAGCCTGCGCCTGTCGCCGCGATTGTAGAGCGCCAATATCCCGCCATCGGTGGGCGGCGCCATATGCGGCGTGGAGGCTGGGACCTTCCAGCGTGGATCGATCACCGGTTTGGACGGTGAACTTTCCGCAATCACCATTGCGCGCGAACCGAAGGTTTGGCCACGCTTCATGGCCAAATCGAAGGCCTCGCCCTCGCCGCCCAATGAGCCCTTGAACCGGTCATAGTCGGTTAGGTAGACCCGCGGGATGGGATCGCCAGCAAGGGTGTTTTCGGTCGGCCACCCCATCTGCAACAGCATGTTGCCGCGATAGCGTTTATCAAAAATGTTGTCATCAGACGATGCGTGCGATACCCGCTTCGCAACGGCGGGGGTATCGCGGTTCATCTGAGCGATGCGTTCTCGTGAAAAGTCGCGGGCCTTGGACTGGGTCTTTTCCACCACCAGGGTCCGCATCGGATCGCAGACGATGGAATGCAAAATCGCGTTTTCGACCAATCCAGCGGTTTTCAACGACTGTGCCGGACCGACGAACACGATGGCTTCAAATTCTCGCGACGGGACAAGGTCCATGGGTTCGACCATGTAGGGCGCGACGGAATTGTCCCACGGCCCGACATAACCGCCAGGGTTGTTCACATATCGATGTTTCGCGGCGCATTCCGATACCTTCATGCGGCGCGGCGGCAACAGCGTTTCAGCAGACTTGCGGCGCGGATGGGACGGGTGAACGTATCCGGGGTAAACCGGCGACGGGTAGACCCGCTCAATCAGGTCGGCAATGGTCTCCTGTTGCGGCGTTGGCTGTTGCATCGGGTTCAGTCATCAGTTTTCGGGCCAGTTGTTCCTGCCATTCAAGGGTCTTTTCATGCACCGTCGCGGCCTGAACCGGGGTCAAATCGCATTCGCGTTGTAGGTGGTCGCCAAGCCCTTGGAGCTGCGAAGCCAGAAAATGAAACACCGCTTCAAACTCGGCCGCGACATCCGCAACAGACACCAGCTTTCCACGCTCTTTCATGGCGCGGGACTCGCTCAAGATGACATCGGCCATCCCCTTGCGAACCTTCATCGGCAGTGCGGCCTCTCCATCGACGCCGCCGCCGCTTAAATCTAGGGATTGTTGAACTCGGTCGATTTCAGCGCGGCGCGCGTCTTCGGAAAGCCGCTCTGCTTCCGCAACGCCGTCGTGCCAGCTTTTCAGTTTATCGGGGTCGATCTCATAGGCTTTACCGTTGCCGCCAAACGTGACGACGGGGCATTCCCGCCAGTCGGGGTCAGCGGACAAGCGTGCCTTGATGTCGCCTAGCCACTTGTCAACGGTTGGAAGCGATACCTTCCAAGACCGCGCCACGTCTTCCTTTGACAGAAAGACGGGAACGGACGGCTCTGTATCCGCCATCACATCACCGCCACAAGTTTGGAAACTTCATCAACAGAAACAACAACATAAGCGAATTAAAAAAATAAAAATCCCAAAACAACCGCGGTGTCCGTTACT
>Ga0316202_10001005_pt1 | contig 24538 bp, 28 predicted proteins | sample 3monrhotite_MG_FD_204934 | JGI IMG/M metagenome (GOLD analysis project Ga0316202, IMG submission 204934) | Microbial mat bacterial communities from mineral coupon in-situ incubated in ocean water Damariscotta River, Maine, United States -... | ecosystem: Environmental > Aquatic > Marine >... | reverse complement strand
GTCAGGGCACCCGAACCATCGAAGGGGGCCTTGAGCCTCGAAGTCTGAATCGAGTAGAACTCAACACGAACTCGGGTGGGTCACTTTCCAAACGGTGGGTGGGTCACTTTCCAAGCGGTGCGAACACGTCCACTTCAACCACCGTGCGTTCCTTCAACGTCGCACCTCGGAAGGTGTCTCGCTCCACCAACCTTAGAGGTCGGGCGAGCGAAAAGGGTCCGTTCTGACCATCACGTATCCGACCGAGGCAGCTTGGATGATGTAGCTGGACTGGAGGCAGCGAGCGCCTAGGTAGAGTGAGGCCATGGCGTCCACATGAATCGGGGGAAGTAGTGGGTATCTCTTCAGCTACACGTCGCGAGTTAGCAGCGCTGGACATCGAACAGGTAGCGGAGGTCTTGATCGAAACCCTTGGTCGGCGGGAGTTGGGTCTGCTCTCCGCCCGTTTGGCTTCAGCCTTGGGAGCAGAGAAGTCCGTAGTTGCGGGTGAAGCAGCCACCGCTCTGAATCTGGGGGAGGGTTCCGAGTGTGGGGCGAGAGTGGAGTTGGGAGCCCTCTACGAGGCATGGGAGGAGGAGCACAAGGACGACGAGGAGTTCATTGAGGACTTCATGGGAGTCGTTGGTGAAGGCGGCTCCCTCACGCTGGAACTAACTCAGCTCTCTGGCGAAGAAGAGCAGAGTCTCTTGCAGCACGAGCACCGCACTCCTCATGCCTCCTTGGCATGTGGGTCTGCCTGGGCTCTCTTCTCAGCGCTCGGAGCAGTACTGGATGGGCATGAGCGATACCTGGGGACACCAGCTACTAGGGACTAGAACCAGCCCGAGATGCGCCATCGCCTCTCGTGGGACAAGTCCTCGACCTGAACGAGACCTCCCCGAATCACTGACCCCTGAGGAGGAAGAGGGCTCAACGGCCTCGTTCATGACCTTCATGATGGTCTCCATTGCAGGATCCTCGAATCGTGGGTCTCGAAGGAGGTCTCCATTGGGTTGGTCCGACATAACGAGACCCGCCTCCTGAATGCCCTGAAGGACCAGCTCTCCCCTCGCAGCAGCTAGAGCACCCCACACGATGTTGGGGAGCCGCCCTGAATCCAGGATCGCCTCCCCTGGAGCGCTCAGCCACTCGGGATCAAGCAGGGCACCCAAGTCGTAGGGGTTGCACCCATGACGAGGACAGGGACAGCGGAGCCACTCTTTCAGACTCCTACGGATGTAGACCAACCCCCTCAACTGCTCCCGATCCAGTGTCCCCGCCATCCTCCTTTGGAGGGCGAAGAGACCCATGACCGTCCCCCGAAGACCATGCTTCTTGACGAAGGCTGCTCCCCATTGAGGGAACGTGTCCAGACGGGGAAGCCCAGCACGAGCCCGAAGTTGGCGTTGGTGTTCCGCCGCAGCGGGATCCCCGAGGTTCGCTTCTCGTTCCAGGCGTCGGAGGTCAGCGTCTAGCAAGGGGGCTAATCGTAGTCCGCAGAGGACAAAGCAAGGGGTGGGGTTGAAGTATGAGGACGGGGGTCTCCAACATCTGGCCAGCCTAGCGGACACCGCGAGACAGCCCTTCAAGCGTTGAAAGGCTGACCTCGGAGCGTGATTTCGTCACCGAGCACCAGCCTGGGGCCTAGTCCTCAAAGGGGCATGGCCGATTCCGGTAACTCTCGAAGTGGTGGGATTTGCAGAGCACGCTGAACTCGATCGCACCCCTGGCACAACCATCCCGACGACATCGTGTTCCAGGCCGATCCTCCCCAAGTGTGTCGTAGAACTCCCGATCTAGGCGCAGGTAGGTCTCCTCCCAATCCTGGGGCGTCGGCTCTCGAATGGGAGCACCCGGCTGCGGAAGAAAGCCGTCGAACTTCCAGTACCAGGTAAACGACTCGACGAGGAGATCCACGCTGGGCGCATCCTCAAATTGACCCACCCAGGACGCAACCTGCTCAAGAGATCCGTCATCTAGTCCCTCGATGGGGAACCCGCGATCCAACGCGATTTTCGGGGTGTCATCGATGTATTCGCCTCCTTCGTCCTGGTATCCGGCGAGGACGAGCAAGCATGGAAGCTCAGATGAGAACTCGCGGTGGTCCGAAGTCGGCAGATACAGCCACCCCCTTGAGAGGGTCTTCCCCCACGCCTTGCGCATGGCATCGCCAAGCAGGATGTCCTCGGTGTTCAAGATCACGCTCCGCAGTCGGTGTCATTCAAACGGTAGCTTCCGTGATGGTAGGGGAGCCACCTAACGGTTCACCTAAGTCCTGGTTCCTCGGTCAGGGTAGAGGTGGCTGGGAAGAGGGCTTTCGTAACAGCTCCCGGCTGACTCGTGAGGCGGTTGCCATGCAGTGCGCGGGCGAGGATCATTCGCCCACGATGAGATTCCAGTGTGCTACTTGCGGAGAAGAACACGACCTAGCTGAGCTATCCCTTGGCTCGGACGCTCCTGCCCAGTGGGACTTCATTGGCGAGGAGGAGCGAGGGGACTCCCTACTCAGCTCGGACCAATGCGTTATCCGCACCAAGGACGAAACTAGCTTCTTCTTGAGAGCCTGCTTGGATGTCCCTGAGCGAGAAGAGCTTCGACGGGGTTCACGATAGTTGGCGGGACGAGAGGCGGGCTGAGTTGGGTCCCTTCTTCGGCTGGCTTTGCACTGCGATCCCAGGGTATCCCGACACCATGTTTCTGAAGACAAGCGTCCAACTGCGTCCAATAGGACTCCGGCCATTGGTTGAGTTGGAGCCCACCGAACACGCTCTAGCAGTGCATCAGCGTGAGGGCATCGGAGCGACAGAGCTACGTGAGTTGGTGGGTCCGCTGCTCCACGATCCAGAGTCAGAGGAGCAGTAGAGGCTTTTGGGAGGAGCCTACCCCGCCTCCTTCAGAACCCTGGAGATGATGGTGGTCGAGACTCCAACCCTCTTACCGATGGCTCGGAGGCTGAGCCCTTGCTTCCGTAGGTAGAGCACCTCTTCAGAATCAACCTCCTTGCGGGGTCTACCGATGTGCTTCCCCCTGGCCTTGGCCCTCTTCTGACCTTCAACGGAGCGCTCCACGATTAGGCTCCGCTCTAGCTCAGCTAGGGCTCCAATGATGGAGAACATGGCTCGGCCCAGCGGAGTCCCCGTGTCTAGGTTCTCGGAGTAGCTCGCGAACTCTATCCCCAGCCCCTGGAACTCCTCCAACGCGGTGACCAGGTGCTTCACGGACCTCGCAAACCTGTCGAACCTGTAGACGAGGAGAAGGTCGAACTTCTTCTTCCTGGCTCCGTCCATGAGACGGTCTAACTCAGGACGACGTTCCTTGGCTCCGCTGACTCCCAGGTCCACGAACTCGTCCAAGATCGTGAGACCCCTGCGCTCAGCGAACTCACGAAGGACCTCAAGCTGCATCTGGGCTGATTGATCCGAGGTGCTGACTCGGGCATAGATCGCGGCTCGCTTCATGGACCCCTCCTTCGAGGACCCCATTCTCCGGAAACCAAGGAGCCACACAAGCGATGGTGTTGGACTGGCCTGGACCGAGGGAGAGCGTCATGTTGGAACTCCATTGGGAGGCTGACACGCATGGAAGACGAAGAGTCGTTCAGGGTCCTATGCCGCAAGGTGCTGGGGCGTGATCTGAAGGAGAGCGAGGGAGTCTCCGATGAGGAACTGGCCTTGGCGGCGAAGACTGTCGGCTGCGCTCTTCCCTCAAGCCTGAGGGCCTACTACCGATGTGCGGGCGAGGCGGACGTGCTGAACACGTTCCACAACGAGATTCTCCCCGCTCAGGACTGGTATCTGAATGAGGGTCACCTGGTGTTCATGGAGGAGAATCAGGGAGTTGTTTCTTGGGGGCTCAAGGTTGGCGCTGTTGATGACCCGCTGGTCTGGCAGCGAAACAACACAAGCGGAGCCTGGTATTCGGAGGAGAAGTCGCTCTTGGTGTTCTTGGAGGACTTGTTTGGCTGGTACGCCCAAGGTGCGGACTTCCCCCCTTCGTCCGAGGAGTAGGCTGCCCATGATCCTCCCCGGACTAGCCCAGGCCACCTGGCACCGCCATGCTGACGACGTGAGCGACCAGCGACTCCGAGAACTTGAAGCATCCTGGCGTGCTAGTGGGTCCGTTGAGGACGAGGCGGCGTGGCTCCAAGAGCGCCATCGTTGTGGGTCTCTGTCACGTTGGAGGCTAGAGGTCGCCGCAAGCTGTGGAAGCGTTGCCGCTGCCCAAGCTCTCGGGGAGTCGATTCGGATCATCAAGGTGGGTGAGCTAGACCACCAGATCACGAGGGTCGAGGACTCGAACTTCCTTCTTCGCTGGGCCAAGCAAGTGTTCGGGGACGGGATCAGGCGGTTCCTGCCGGAGTCCCCTGATGTGCCTGCGCGTTGGCTTCGCGAGGCGACGACCCTCGCCAAGCTGACCGCTGAAGAGTGGGAGCGTCTAATCGAGGACTTCGAAGAGTTCGAGGAGGAGTCGGACTCAGAGTCTCGCTGGTTGGGTGTGATCCACGCCCTCCTTCACCTCCGCCATGACTTCAGCCTTGCAGAGACTCAGCGATTCGCAGTTCAGGTAGCCAAGCACACAGGCTGGGCTCTTCGAGAACAAGAAGATCTGCGACCTGGTCCGACTCCCTTCATGGAGTGGCAGCTAGCTCTTCTCTCAGAGGCTCTTCTGACTGAAGGCGAGGCCAGGTCTTGAAGTCGCGACCTCGTAGGAGCCCTTCTAAGCTCCGATTCCTAGGAACGCCCCCTGACATGGACGAGGTAGCGTTCGTGTGTGAGAGCGGCTCCTAGGGCGCGAGAGATGATCCTGGGTTGGAGCCTCGGTTGTCCAGAGCCTCGAATGGGTCGGCGGGTGTAAAGGAAGTCGGCGTTGGAGACGCCAAGTCGCTCCACCCATCTCTGCGTCCATATCCCGAATCCTGGGGGGACCAAAAGGGGGACCACCGAAGGCAACACCCAGGCACACTGAGGCACAGCAGATACGGCTGAAACTCCTTTCCCAGAGCCTTTTAGGTGACTCAGGAACACCCAGGCACAACAGCGAACTCCCCTCCTAAGCGGCAGGTTACAGATTCGAATTCTGTCCGGGGTATTGCTGAAGCCCCCGTCCCTACTGAGGTAGAGGCGGGGGCTCTTCTACTCTTTGAGGAACTCCGTCAAAGGAGCGAGGGCTGAGCGGAATCGCCTAGGGAGTGGTCTTGCTTGGTTCGTCGGGGAGGCGCTGGGCTTTCTCCGCCTGACTAAGTCGCTTGCGCTCCAGCCGACTCATCTCCCTCGCTCGCTCCTGCACCACTGACCGGAGCGCGTAGAAGGTCCACCAGCCTCCAGCCAATGCCAGGAGAGCGAGCAACTCAGTTCCCTCCTTCGCGAACATCGTCCTGTTGTAATCGTGTGAGCGGCTAGGAGCGATCGTAGGCATGTTCAAGCTCGGGTCGTCGGGCACATAGCGGACCTGAATGTAGGTAGGGCTACCGTCTAGCTTGCCTTTGAGCGCTCCACCCGTTGAAGACCCCGTCTCGTAGAACCAGCTCCCGGTGTGCTTGACTCCGTCCACTAGGAAGTAGTAGCTCACGGAGTAGCCCCCCGTTCGGGTCCCATATCGCTTCCCTGCGCCGGACTCCGCGACGTATTGGGACTCGGAGACTCGAGCTCTCGTCTCGACGCCAGCGGCCTCAAGCGCATCGAAGGGCCGCGACCCTCCCAGGAGCAACACGAAGGCCAATACCACCAAGCCCAGAGCGAAGGGGACCTGGATCTTGGCTCGCGTGTAGTCCGATATCATCGCAGCAACCTAGCTCACGTCTCTAGAGGTTTTGATCTTGGCCATGTCCGCTAGTTGGGGCATCGAGCCGCGACCTCGAGCTCTCTCTGAGCAATCGTGAGTCCACTCGCCGTGCTCAAGCCAGAGAACGGAGCGTCCCACATCCGTTCCGCCGAACCGCCAAGCCGCAATCGGCGTAGACAGAGTCAGTGGGCTGAGCGGAAGCGAGCGAGGAGTCGATAGTTCTGCGCCGGCGTTGTGCCGAAGCCCACGCATCGAGCGTCAGCGCGCTTCGTCGTTTCGTCGCAGCCGGCGCTGATCCCGCAGATAGAGCCGCTCGACCTTCTCCCGCGCCCAAGGCGTCTTGCGGAGGAACTTCAGGCTCGACTTCATGCTCGGGTCATGAGTGAAGCAGCGAATGTTGACCAGGTGGCCCAAGTCCTCCCAGCCCCGACGCTCGACGAGCTCTTCCAGGATCGCCTTGAGGGTGATCCCGTGGAGCGGATTGTTGGGCTGCTCGGGGCGAGCCGGTTCGGGAGAGGAGTCGTCGGTCACCTCGCGAGCCTAGCTCACATTCTGGCGGCGGAGGAGGCTGGCTCCGGATTCTGCCGCGGCAGAATCCGGAGCCCGCTCGAGCTCAGCCGCAGGCCTCGGCGACCGCTCTCGCCGCGTCGTCTAGGGCGGCGTCCGCAGCCGGGACCGCCGACGTGAGCTGGAAGAAGCCGTGCACGAGGCCGGGGTAGCAACGGTCTTCGGTGGACACTCCGGCCGCCTGCAGGCGGCGCGCGAAGTCGCGGCCCTCGTCGCGGAGCGGGTCGAAGCCTGCGGTGATCACGTAGGCCAGCGGGAGGCTGGCGAGTTCGGTCGCGCGGCCCGGGGAAGCGCGCAGGTCCGAGCGCTGGACGAGGTCGGGGACGTGGTGGTTTTGGAACCACTGGATATCCGCCGCGGCCAGGAGGAAGCCCTCGGCGAAGAGCTCGTGGCTGGCCGTCGTCTCGTCGAGGTCGAGGCCTGGGTAGATCAAGAGCTGAAGGCAGGGCTTGGGGCCCGGCGCTTGAGCCACGACGGCGGCCAAGTTCCCGCCGGCGCTGTCTCCTCCGACCGCGATTCGCTCGGGGTCCACGCCGAGCTCCGCGGCGTGGGCTCGCGCCCAGCGGTAGGCGGCCAAGGCGTCCTCGGCCGGCGCCGGGAAAGGGTGCTCGGGCGCGAGGCGATAGTCCACCGACAGCACGCGCTGACCCGAGCGCTTGGCGAGAGCGCGACACACCGAGTCGTGGGACTCGAGGCTCCCGATCACCCAACCCCCGCCGTGGAAGAAGACCAGGAGACCGGGTCCCGGCGAAGGGGGCTCGTAGAGCCGCGCCCGAAGTGGGCCCGCGGCGCCCTCCAGGCTGAGGTCACGGCTGGGGCACGCGTCCCGGGGCCCCAACAAGCGAGCGGTCCGCTCGAAGTTGGCCCGGCACACCTCGACCGAGGGACCGGTCAAAGGCGGGGTCCCGGCCAGGCGCTGGAGGCGGAGGAGCCACTGGACTTGGGGGTCTAGGGTCTGCCCGTCGCGAACGATCGGCTTACCAGTCCCGAGCAAGGTGCGGATCAGGCCGGGAGCGCGCATCGCGAGGCGGGAGGAGCGAGCGGTGGGAACCATGGGCTTCAGTTCCTCGCGCGAAGGCGCGCGCTAGCTGAGGTGCGGGAGGAGCTTGTCTTGGAGCTCTTGGAAGGTCAGCCCGATCTGCTTGGCGACCCGGACTAGGCCCTTGCGCTCGGCGGCGTCGACGCGGCCGTCAGCCATCACGACCTCGATCATGCAGCTCATGAGCGTGTCGCGCTCGGACGTATCCGCGCCGATCTCCATGCCTTCGCCAGCCGCCCCCTCGGCCTCGAGGGCTAGGGCGTCTTCGGCTCCGATCCCAAAGCGCGTCCGCGCAGCCTCGAGGACGTCTCGCTCGGCTGCGGCCACGCTCCCGTCGCAGGAGGCGACGTTGCACATGATCCGGTAGATCCTGCGACTGGCCTCGGGCGAGAGCTCCGCAGACACGGACCTAGCCCTTGAACTTGCGCGCGAGGTCGACGCACTCCTGACAGATCTCCTCGCCGTGAGGGAGGAATACGCGGTCCCAAATGTGACCGCAGAGGCACTGATCGCTGGGTTGCCCCTCGGCGTCGAGCTTGACTATGTGGCGCTTGAGGGCCTGACCCTGTCCGGTGCTGGGCTCGGCGCGGGGCATCGTGATCGGCTGGCTCATAGGAGACCTCCTCGGCAAGGAGCGCGCAGGTTAATCGACTTCACCCACTTCGTCCGGGGTCGGCGTCGGTTCGGCCTGAGTGCTCGCCTGAGCGGCCTCCGACAGGACCGCCCCTCCGTATTGGGAATTGAGACCGACCGCGTTTCACTGGGTCCCAGCTGCCACGCAATCATTGACCGATCTGGTCACTGAGGGCCCGAGCCAAACCAGCAAAGAACTTAGGGCGGGACTGGGCTGGCTCAGACCTTGCTCAAGAGGATGGCAAGAAGAGAAACGAGTCAATTCCTGTGAACCGCACCGCCCTGACGCTCCTGACCCTCCTAGCCCTCTTGCTCCCGACCACCGCCGCCTTCGGCCAGAGCGACGCCGAAGTCGCCGCCCGCTACGCGCCGGTGATCTACCAAGAGTTCAGCATCTACGAGGACCAGCCCCTCGATTACCTCCGCCGCGTGGACTTCGACGGGGACTGGGACACGACCAACAACCTCAAGAACGCTGAGAAGGAGGGCGTCGACAACCGCGGCTACGTCTACTTCGAGGTCAAGGAGACCGAGACCCACTACTTCGTGACCTACTACCTCTACTACGCGAGGCGGGCCCGGATCTTCAACATCAAGAGCGAGAACCACAGCGCGGGCTGCGTGGTCGTCGCGCGCAAGGGGGCGCCTGCCGGCAAGGAGATCGAGCTCTTCTTCACCACCGGCGAGGGCGACCGCCTCGACGTGGTCCAGACCGAGAACGCCAAGCGTTGGGACCGCAAGAAGATCGAGGACGAGCGCAGCGGCCGCAAGCGGCGGGTCGGGGTCAACAAGACCATGGCCTTCGACGACGCCGACATTGACCCCAAGCGCAACCACCCGCGCCTCCACATTGACGCCTGGAATCACATCGCGCGGATTCGTCGTCGCCCGACCTCTCGCTTCGACGACCGCCCCTACCCCTTCCTCTCGGGCCGCGGGATCGTCTACCACCCGCACTCAACCGTCAGCCACACCTCGCCGACGCCCGGAGCCGTCGTCGTTGGCTATGGGCTCCGACCCCTGAGCGAGCTCGACCAGGTCAAGGACAGCGCCGGCAAGAGCCGCCTCCCCGGGAGCGACCGAAGCAAGGTGGCCAAGCTGCCCAGCGCTTGGGAGATCCCGGCACCTGGTTTCCCCAAGGGTGCGCTCCAGAAGGACCCGGCCCGCGTGGTCGATGCTCTGTTCAAGGTTCGTGGCCGCTTCAGCCGGAACTACGTCGAGCGCGGCGGGAACAAGACCGGTCTCAACAAGGCGCTCGCCGGCGCTACCAAGCGATAAGGAAGGCGAGACGCCCTACCTACGCCGCCGTCTCCTTCTGAAGCAAGAGCTCGAAGAGCCCCCAGCTGTCGACGAACCAGGCCGGGACCTCGCCTAGGCGGACCTCTGCACCTGGCTCGACGGTGACCGCGCGGCGGTGCTCGAGACGGACGCCGTCGAGGAAGGTCCCGTTCGTCGAGCCGGCGTCGGTCACCTGCCAATTCTCACCGGCCTGGGAGAAGTAGCCGTGGAACTTGCTGACCTGGCTCAACTCGACGTGGAGGTCGTTGTTTGGAGCCCGCCCGAAGGTGATCATCATGGAGAAGGGGTTCGCCGCGTCCCGCTTCACGAGCGGGAACACGTGCAAGGTCGACCCCCCTTTAAGCGGCGGCATGACACCACCTAGGGTCCGGAAGGCTGGCGTGTCTTCAGACTCGCCTTCGCCGAGGAGCACGCACAGGTATCGTCCCGCGTAGCGAGTCACGAAGTCCTGGCGACTCAAGCCAGTCACGGCCGAGCCATAGGGCTCGTTGACAGTGGTCCACTCGTGGTTGCTGAGCTTCTTCATGGCTTGAGTCACGGTTCCTCCCTCGAACGCTAGTTCATGAGCAACCTGGAGTCCACTTGGAGCTGCGTCTAAGTTCTGGATCTGCAACGCGACGAGCGCTAGGCGCCTCTGCACGTGCGCGCACGGGAGCGCTCACGCGTCCGTTACCGCTCTTCCCCTGAGCGAGGCGCTCACCCCTGATAGGCTCCTCTCGTGAAGAGCCTGAACCTCGTCGAGCGTGAATGTGGCCAGTGCCAGGCCTGCTGCCAGCGATTCGAGATCAGCGAGCTTCAGAAGCCGGAGAACCAACGCTGCGCGCACCAATGCAAGCGAGGCTGCGAGATCTACGCCGAGCGCCCAGCGCGCTGCGCTGCTTATCGCTGCCGCTGGCTTCAAGGCGACCCAAACCTCGAGCGACGTGACCGCCCGGACCGGCTCGGCGTGATCTTCGACAGCCACAGCGCCCTCGGCGAGCTCCTCGAGGGGCTGAGCTACACCGTCGCCCACGAGGTGAAGCCGCAAGCGCTCAAGTCCAAGCGCGCGGCCCGCTGGATCGAGGCCCTCAGCCGAGAGCGCCTCGTGATCCAGGTCAGCTTCGGGGGGAAGCGGAAGGTCAGCGGGCCAGCCCCCCTCGTGGCTGAGTTCGATCGCCGGACGGCCGAAGCGGACTGAACTCCTCTCGGCCCTTGGCGGGTCGCTCCTCCCGAACCCCTTAGGGGTGGGCCTTTCAGCCCTTCGTCCCCGCTACCCTTCGCGCGCTCTGACTGGGCTGGCTAGAGTTGAGGTGTGACCCTCGAGCTCAAGGTCAGGCCAGCCAAGCACCAGCGGCACCTCCGCTGCGCGTGGTGCCACGACCGAATCGCCCCTGCGCTCGCGCGCCGCTGCGACGGCTGCAACACCCTCCTCCACTTCGATTGCGCCGCCCAAAACGGTCGCTGCGTCAGCCCCGGCTGCCCGCACCAGGCGGCCCCACAGATTCGCGTTCGGCCACGGAGAAGGCTCGAGCCGCGCTGGGCTGGGCTCTTGGCGGCCTGCGCCACCCTGACCGCGCTGCTGAGCGGGGCTGCGGTCTTCGATCAGCTCCAGCGGGGGATGTGGGAGGCAGGACCGCAGGTCGTCGTCGCCCCACCGACCCCGGAGATGCACGCGCTCCTGATCGACGTCTCCGAGGGACGTCGGGGGCCAGAGGTCGTGGACGAGGTCCTTCAGATCGTCCGCGACGATCCTCAGCGCGCCCACGCCGTCTCACAGTTCAGCCTTGTCCAGCTCCTCGGTCAGGACGCCGTCCCGGCCCTGCAAGACGCCTGGCACCGCGAGTCAGACCTCGGCGCTCGTCGCTGGATCCTAGGCGCCCTTGGCTCGTGCGAGTCGCGTGCCGTCGACGCCCTCCCCGAGATCATGGAGGGCGTCGAGGACCCCAGGTCCCGAGAGGCAGCCCTCTTCGTGCTCCTCCGCGTCGGCTACTACGCCGAGGAGTTCCCCCCGGGAGCCGAGGCCACCCTGAGGGAGATCGGGGCCGGCGAGGCTCCCTACGCCGCCTACCTCGCCAGGCAGGCCCTCGAGATGCCTGGCTTCGGCCTGCGCTAGCGCCGAGCGATCTGTCTAGGCGGGTGTATCTGTCTACGCAGGTATCAACGCGATCCGCAAGCGCGCCGCTTCGGCTCGAGGCTCGACCTAAACCGAGCAGAATTGGAAGCGCAGATCTGGGTTATGAGTTGCTCCTGACGAGAGCATGAACAAAGAGACCCTCTCCCCCACCCCTCCGACTCGATCCCGCTTCCTCACCGGCCTGGGGTTCAGCCTCACAGGCCCCCTCGTCGTCCTCGAACTCGGCGGACAACTGGAGGGAATGTTCTGGATCTGCCTCCCGCTGCTCGCTGCGGTCGCCGCCTTGTCAGCCTGGTGCTTTGCTCGCGGAGCAGGCGACGAGGAAGACCCCGACCGGAGCGCTGCCTTTGCGTTCTTGGTCCCGGAGGCCGACTGGGCTCGAGAGCGCGACCCAGACCAGCCCAACCAGAAGGTCCCCCCTGTGATCGTGGGGACCTTGGCCCTCCTCGGAGTCCTCGGGGTCGGCGCAATGCTCTACGCCCTGACGCTCAAGCCCTACGAATACGAGCGACTGCGCGTGGCCTTCATTCCCTACCTGCTCGCCGTGATCGCCGTCGGCCCAGGGGTCGCCTGGATCATCGGCCTCGACAGGATCCGCCGCTGGTTCGAGAGCGACCTCGCCTAGCGAGGGGGCAATCAGACCCAGCAATGAGCGAAGAGGGACTCGAACCCCCAACCCCTTCCGTGTAAAGAGCGGAGGGGACTCTACGCAAGACGAGAGCGGGCCTAGGTCGCGGGTGGGTCCGACCGGGGGGGCTGGTAGTGAGATGTTGTCGATTCCGGTCGAAAGCAACGACGACCTATGGGGAGGGCCAGACCACCGGCTGACCGTCGTGACGCGGTGGGCAGACGAGGACGCCGAGGTCATGACCCGGCTACTCTCCGACCCCACCTTGCAGGGACTCCTCCTCGCAGCCATGAGGGACGTGATCACCCCACGACCAGGAGCCGCTGTCTCGCCCAACGGGGATCTGCGCCGAAGGGTGACAGGCGATTGCAGGCGCCGACAGAAGTAGAAGGCCCGTGGGTGATAGCCTTCCCCTATGGCGACTGACAAGAAGTTGGGCCTCTGGGCACGCCGGATACTGCTCCTAGTAGCTGTCGTCGCGCTGCTGGTCACTGCCGCTTTCGGGCGACGAATTCTCTTGTGGCTCTCCCCTTCGCTAGCAGTGAAGTGCAGACTCACATGTGGTCCGGTAACAGGACTGACAGGCTCGGCGCGGGGAACAATGACCTCCTACTCCTTCGATCGGTTGGGCCATAGCGACGTAGATCCGTGGGGAACGAAGCTAGTCATAAAGAGAGACGGCTCACCTGCCTCCCTAGGCCCAAATCGACGGTTCGACGGCTGGAAGGGTGACGACCTAGCCCCGAGCCGGGGGCATTGGTCCCTGCGGCTCCTGGAGCACATGAATGAACTTGCAACCTGGTCGCTGGGCGTCCTGCTCTACCTCCAGATCTGTCTCTGGCTGTTCCAGGGGCGCGAGCGGCAACTTCCCCCCGCTACCCTGAGCGGCGCCGTTCTTGCTGCGTTTGCGTACTGGTCAGTCATGTACTACGGGAACGAACTCATTGGGGATGACGGCCTCGAAGTGGTCCGAGAGCTATCCTTCATTGGGCTGCGCGGCCCTGCCCTTGGCGGCGCCCTAACATGCTTCTGTCTGGCATTCGCCGTCGTGCACGGGTCCAGTCGACGGGGTGACGACCCCTCAAGGGGGTCCCCAAGCGTCTCAGGAGTCGGCCCACTAGCGTCACCCGACGACCCAACCCCGGGCTGAGCCTCGCGCAGAGTTGGATCAACCCGAGTCGCCGCTTCCTTCAGGCGCGGCTCGGAGGACCGGGGGGGGGGTCGAGCTCACCTTCGCGCTCGCAGGATCGAGTGCTCTTGTCGCTCAAGGGCGAACAACCTCGGGCCACAGGTAGGCGTCGCAAGCATGCACCCTGCGCCATGCGCGATGTTCCGCCATGAGCTCTACCTTCTCGGGCCAAGGGGCGGGGAAGCCGAATTCCCCACGGGCCAGGAGCTCTGCGTCTGCCTCCAAACCCGCCGCCGCCTTGAGGGCTAGGTTCAGGCTGTCAATCTGGGCTTCGGCTGTTTCAGCGCCCAGGGTTTGAAGAAGTGGGTAGGTGACCAGCGCAAGATCGGCGCTCCAGCTGAGCAATGCGCCCTCCCTGTCCCTACCGGACTCCTCGTGGTGGAGGTCGCTCAGCTCAGCCAAGTGTGCTTGCTCCTCTTGCAGCGCTTTCCAGGAGGCTTTCAACTGCTGGACAGGAAACTCGTCGAGGCCAGCGCCTCTCGCGATCCTTCGGAGCGTGCGCAGCGTTGAGAGCGTCTCTGGACCGACAAGGGCGCCCAATTGCTCCCCTGCGCCTATCGCGTGCTCGACGCAGTCGCAGCCCAGCTCAAGCCGGTCGCCTTCGCTGAGCACCGTCCATACTCTGGCGGGAAGCCTGGCGACCCCCTGAAGCCCAAGCTCCTGCCGCCACCGCTCAGCCTCCACATGTCCCAGCTTGGCGCAGAGCCGAATCAACCCGAGTCGTCTCTTGCGGTCCGGGGCCGCTCGGAGGATCGAGGGAAGGTCGAGTTCACCAGCGCGCTCGCGGGATCGAGTGCTCTTGTCGCTCAAGGTCGGATCACCTCGGGCCAGAGGTAGGCGTCTCGCAGGTAGGCGAGGAGCCGATCGCGCTCAGCGAGGTATGCCGGTGAGCCGGAGACAGGCGGGCCGTCGAAGCCCCACGTCTGACTCGGATCAACGGCGACGCGACTGGCCGCGTCTCGAACGACCATTTCCGGCAGGTCGGGGAAGTCAGGCAAACCGGCTGCGCCGTAGGCCGCGTTCGCTGCACTTCGCGCTGGGCCGAAGAGGTCGCGCGTTGGTCTCGCAGCTGCGCTTCGCGCCTTGTCCAACTCCCTAAAAGAGGCGCGGCCCCTGGCGAATTCCCGAGCCATTCTCACGGCTTCGAGGCTCCTGGGGTCTACGAAGTGACCCTGGCTTGCCACGGCCTCAAGCGCTTGCTCGGCGCAGTCGGCAATCCAGAGCCGCTGGGCGCTTTGGTCGAGAGCGAACCAGGGTCGCCGAGCTATACCGAGACGACGAAGCCCGAGGTCCTGCCGCCAGCGTTCGGCCTCCTCGTGGCCCAACCCTGCCGCCAGGCGAATCAGTCCACACCGGCGCCTTCGGTCGGGAGCAGCTCGGAGGATCGCGGGGAGGTGAGGCTGCCCCTCTCGCTCCTTGGCTCGAGTCTCTTCGTCGTTCACGGATCTAGCGTAGCAGTGTGGCCTTGGGCACAGACCGACCTGAGCGTGAGCGCGCTCGTTTCGCTGAGGCGTAGAGTATCCGGATGAAGACACCGAGGGATAGACCACTCGCTACGCCGCAGGAGAGAAGCCAGCGGGCGTCGGAGGCCAATCGTTGTCCCCCAGAATCAGAGGGATCCCAGCCGTCGCCAGCAATGAGCGAAGAGGGACTCGAACCCCCAACCCCTTCCGTGTAAAGGAAGTGCTCTACCAATTGAGCTATTCGCCCGAAGTTTTGTCCTCCTCGGACTTGAGAAGCTGACGCACGTCGATCGGGCCCGACGCGCCGTCGAAGAGTCCGAGGGTGTTTTGGATCTCACCGTCGGCGGCGATCTCGTCGTCTAGGTCGAGGTCGTCGTCGAGGTCGTCCTCGAGGTCCCGGCTCTGACTGAGCATCGCCTCGATGGCCGCTTGGTCCAGCCGTGAAGTCTGCTCGAAGTGCTCGAGGGCCGCGGTCACGTCGCCGTCGGTCTCGAGGCCTTCCTCGGAGAGGTCGGCGTCAGAGAGATCGTCCCCTGAGAGGTGGTCGTCGAGGAAGCCGTCGGCTCCGCCGATCACGTCGCCGACCGCGAGCTCGCCCGTGTCCTCGACGTCGGCTGCGGCGCCTGCACCGCCGCCCACCGGGCTCCCTATGGCTTGTCCGTCCTCGAGGTCTTCGTCCTCCAGCTCGTCGTCGTCCTCCAGCTCGTCACCCGAGCCCTCGTCGAGCTCCCCGTCTTCGAGGTCTTCGGCGTCGTCGTCGTCGACGGCCTCGACCAGGATCGCCTCGTCCTCCTCCGTCAGCTCTTCGTCGTCGAGGTCTTCAACCTCGTCGCCAAAGGACACGCCGTAGGCGTAGGCCTGAACCATCCACATCAGGGCCGACTCGAGCGCCTCTCGCTTGGCGAAGAGGATCGACTCGACCTTGCCAGTGTGGAGGAAGCGCCGCACGGCGTCTGGGATCAGGACCTCAGCCGGCGCGGCCTCCACGATTTGGCGACACATGCTGAGGAAGTTCTCGACCGCGTATTCGCTGCGCTCGGGCAACCCGGCGTAGACGCCGACGTCGTCGTGGTGGATCCGATACAAGTTCGAGCCCTCGGCCAGGATGTCGAGGCAGAGCCGAATCGGACGCCGCTCGACCTCGCGGTGATGGCGCAGATCGGAGAGGAGCTGAGACGCCGCCGAAGAGAGGGCCGCCAAGGACGCGCCGCGCCGAGGAAGGCTCGAGCGCTCCTCGCTCCCGGTCCCGAGCAGCACGCCGTGTGGCGCCACGCCCCAGACCTCGCTCCACTCCAAGCGCACGGGAGGAATGTGCTCGAGGCCCCGGATCGTCAGCTTTAGGCCCTCAGCGTCGAGCTCGACGCGTGAGATCCGCTTGGCGCGGCGCGGCGGTGGCTCGAGGTCGCCCTCTGGGACCGAGAACACGCCCATGCCCAGGCGCGCCAAGGCGCGACCCACGAGGCGAGCCTCAGCCGGGTTTGCGTCGCGAACCAAGATCCCTCGCCCATAGCGCACCCGCTGAAGCACGTCCGGGTAGGAACGCCCGAGCGTCTCGGCGACCACCTGGCCGACCTCGGTCAGGCGAGTCGCCAGAACGCTTGGATCGTCTAGGAACACGTAGCAGCGGGGGATCACGGACTACCTCGGGCAGGCGGAGAGCATATCAGGGAAGGGCTTAGTTCCGCCCCCGAGAGGGAGCGGCGGCTCAGCCCTCGCTGGCGAAGCCGCTCCGCTTGAGGTGCTCAATGGTCAGGCCGAGGGCGGCCCCAGGCCGCAGGAGCTTGGCCTCTCCCTCACCCTCCTCGGCCTCCTCGGCCGGGAGATAGGCGCCCAGGAGCTTGTGAACGAACTTCGCGAGCTGATCGATCTCGACGTTGATCAGGTCGCCCTCGGACTTCTGGCCGAGGGTCGTGACCTGGAGGGTGTGCGGGATCAACGCCACCGAGAAGCTCGTCTCAGTGACCTCGGTCAGGGTCAGGCTGACGCCGCCTAGGGTCACCGAGCCCTTCTCGACCATGAACGAGGTCAGGCGCCGCGGAACCTCGACCGTGAACCAGGTCTGGCCCGCCTCCTGGCGCTTGACCTTGATCCGCCCCGTCGCATCGACGTGGCCCGAGACCAGGTGCCCGTGAAAGCGGCCGTCGGCGCGCATCGGGCGCTCGACGTTGACCCGCTGACCCGTACGCAGGGTGGCGAAGGCCGTCCGCTCCACGGTCTCGCGGATCACGTCGAACTCAGCCTTGGTCCCCCGCAGGGTCACGACCGTCAGGCAGGCTCCTTCGACGGCCACGCTGTCGCCGATCTTGAGCCCCTCGACCACGGGCCCTAGATCCAGGCAAAACCTGTAGGCAGCCCCGTGGGGCACGATGGCCTCGATCCGCGCCATTCCCTCGACGATTCCCGTGAACATCTGTCTATCCGATCAGTCGCTTGCGGAGCTCGGCGGCTTCCTCAGCGGCGGCCCGAACGTCCTCGTCTTCGTCCTTCAGCCCCCGCTCGAGGGCCGCATCGATCTGCTCTATCAGGCCCTGCTCGCTGAAGCTGATCTCGGGGATCAGCTCGGCCAGGCCCTGGAGCGCGGCCTCGCGCACGCCCTCGTCCTCGTCGTCGAGGAGGCGCTCGAGGCGCGGGCGCCCCTCCTTGCCCGGGTCGCGGTTGATCCGGGTGTAGGCCTTGGCCGCGTGGTAACGGGTCACCCAGTCCTCGTGTGACAGATAGCGAACCAAGACCGCGCTGACCTCGGGCATGGGCAGCTGCCCGAGGAGCTCGAGGGCCTGGCGCAAGAGCTCAGGCTCCTTGGGCTCCTCCTCCCGGAACAGCCCCTCCAAGGTCTGGGCCAGGGCGGGTCGCTCTGGACGAGCCACCCGACACAGGGCCGCGGGATCGATCCCCAGCGTCATGGCTAGGCTCCCGATCGGCCACGAGAGGGAGTCGGTCCCCTCGGCGTCGCTCCAGACCAGCTCGCGGCGCTCGACCTCGCGCCCACCCTGGAAGAGGCGGGCTCCCTCGGCGCCGGCCACGGCGTCGCAGAAGAACCCGACCACGGCCGCCTCGGGCGAGAGCGCGCTCAACTGAAACAGGACCTGGGTCGACTCGAAGCCTTTGCGTGGATCGTCGCAGCGCGCGCAGATCACGTTCTCCGAGAGGGGTGCTGGGTCGTAGGCCAGGGCCTCGGCCAAGATCGCTTTACCCTCGGGAGGGAGGGGCCCCGCGACCAGGATCCCGCTCTCAGCCTTGATTGCAGTCGTGCTCGTCATTTACTCGTCCTCGCTGGACGTCTTTTGGGGAGGCGTCAGGGGCCCGCCCGCAGCGGCGCCCTTGACCCAGAGGACGTCGCCACGCCCGCTGCGCAGATTGACCAAGCGCGCGAAGCAGAAGAGCGCGTCCGAGAGGCGGTTCAGGTAGGGGATCACGTGCTCGGAGACCTCTTCGTCCCGCGCCAGCCCGACGCAGAGCCGCTCGGCCCGACGACAAATGCAGCGCGCCACATGAAGGTGCGCCGCGGCGGGCTCGCCCGCCGGGAGCACGAACTCCTCCAGCGGGGGCAGCTCCTCGGTCGCGGCGTCAATGGCCTGCTCCAGCCAAGCCACCGCAGCGCCGGGGAACTCGGGCATCTTGTAGCGCTTCTTGTCCGGAGCCAGGACGGCGAGGTCGCTCCCGAGGTCGAAGAGCTGGTGCTGAATCCGCTCCAAGATCTCGCTCAGTTGAGGCTCGTCGACGTGCAAGCGCGCGACCCCTAGGGCCGAGTTCAGCTCGTCCACGGTCCCGTAGGACTCGATTCGGAGGTGATCCTTGGGGATCCGCTGACCCCCGCCCAAGCCGGTCTCGCCGGCGTCGCCTGTCTTCGTATAGACCTTCGTGATCCGCATGGGCGAATCCTAAGGGATTCGTGCGTCGCCGACCCACGCCAGCGCTGTCTCGAGGAGGACTCGCTGACGATTTTGCTGCCAGGTCAAGCACGGCCAGGCTGCCCCCGGATCAAGAGCGTGCGGCTCGCGCGCAAGCCCCTCTCGCTGGCGGTGTGCGTCGAGACCCGCTCGGCCCTGGTCTGCGGAGTGGGCGGCCTGGCACGCTGGGTGCCCTTCGAGGAGCTCGGGATCCCAGCCGAGCGAGCGCCCCTCGGTCGCGGGCGCGGCCTCCGTCGGCTACACCGAGTGCAGGGGAGGCTCGAGTGAGGAGCGCGTCGCGGTCGAAGGGGTCGTCTTGAACGAGCGAGCTGCACTCGAGCGTGCCGTCGCGTCGGGACGGATCTCCGCTGCCGAGGCCCAAGCGGCGCTCGCGAAAGGCACCGCTGCTGACCTCCTCCATCGCCTCGGGGTCGCGCAGCGGATCGGCCCCTATGAAGTGATTCGAGAGCTGGCCCGGGGTGGCATGGGCGCGGTCTACGTAGCGCGTCGTCCAGGCCTCGACCGCCAAGTCGCGCTCAAGCTCCTCCACGGAGGTGCCCACGCCGACGAGGACATGATCGAGCGCTTCCGCCGCGAGGCCCGCGTCTCGGCGCGCCTCCGTCATCCCAACATCGTGGCGATCCACGACGTCGGCCAAGACGGCCTCAACCACTACCTCGTGATGGACCTGATCGAGGGCGAGAGCCTCATGCAGCGCCTCAAGCGCCAAGGGCCCCTCGAGCCGCGGCTGGGCGCCACCCTCGGCCAGAGCTTGGCGGAGGCGCTGGCCTACGCCCACCGCGGCGCCGTGCTGCACCGCGACCTCAAGCCCCACAACGTCCTCCTCGACGCAGCGGGCCAGGCCTACCTGACCGACTTCGGCCTCGCCAAGGACGTCGAAGGCGGCGCGAGCTTGACCCAGAGCGGCGCGATCATGGGGACCCCCGCCTACATGCCTCCTGAGCAAGCCGAGGGGGAGGTCGACCTCGTCGACCGCCGCAGCGACGTCTACGGCCTCGGCGCGACCCTCTACCATGCCCTCACGGGACGAACTCCCTTCACGGGCGCCAGCGCCATCAACGTCCTGAACGCGGTCGTATCACAGACCCCTCCAGCTCCTCGCTCCTTGCGGCCCGAGATCCCCCGCGACCTCGAGACGATCCTCCTGACTTGCCTCGCCAAGGAGCCCGCCGAGCGCTACCCCAGCGCCCAAGCCCTCGCAGAGGACCTGGGCCGCTTCCTGGCCGGACATCCGATCGAAGCTCGCCCGCCGAGCCTCGGCGACCGAGCTGCCAAGTGGATCGGGCGTAACCGCGTCCTGGCCAGCTCTCTTGCGCTCCTCGCGCTCGGCCTGACCCTCGCGCCCCTAGGGGTCACGGCCTGGACCGCCCAAGCCGCAGATGACGCACGAGCCGCCCTCCGGGAGTCGACCCGCGACGCGTTCCGAGCCGCCACCGCCGAGGTCACGAGCGAGACCAGCGAATCGTCCCTGGTAGACGCTCAGGACGCGCTCCTGGCAGCCGAGCGCTGGCATGCCCTCGATCCCAGCGACGCCGAGGCCCAGGCCGGCATGGGCCTCGCCCTCCGAGGCGTGATCCGGATCTTGATCGCTCGAAACGAGTGGCCGCAAGCCCAGCGTGCGCTCAAGACGGCGGGCCGGCGAACCGGCATGACCGAGACCGCCGGGCGCCTCCAAGCTGAACTCGACGCTGCCCTCGCTGCGGGCCTCGCCAAGGACCTCGCTGAGATCGACCGCGTGACCCAAGCCGGAGTCCCACGTCCCGAGCGAGTTCAGCTGGGCTTGGCCCTGACGCGTGCCTCCTCGAGGGCTCGCGTCGAGCTCTTCGCTCGCGAGCTCGAGCGCGCGAGCGAGGTCGTAGCGCGCCTGACCCGAGAGCTCGTCACGCCCCGCGCGACCCAAGGAGGGGAGCCAACCCTCGCGGCCCGCTGGACTGGCCCTGGCTTGATCGAGCTCAGCGCCCAAGATCGCAGCGCCTTGATCAGCGACGCCCAATTCCTCGCCCGGGGTCCCAAGATTCAGGCAGCGCTGGCGCGAGAGCTTCCAGGCGAGCCCCTGATTCGGCTCCGATTCCTCTGCGAGCTGCTCGGCCGGAGCGCCAGCGCGCACCCGGACCTCGCCGTCCCAGCCCTGGCTCGCTTCACGCGTCTGGCTTGGTCGGAGGAGAGCGCCCGGATCGGGTTCGTGGCCCTGGCCCAGGCCGGAACCCCTGCGGCGCGCGGCGCCTACCTCACGGCATATCGGCTCTACAACGGCTCCTGGGCCACCCTGACCTCCGCTCGCCGCTTCGCAGACGCCTTCGGGGCCGGCGAGGACATCTACGAGCTCGAGTCGAGCCCGAACGAGCTCTTCGCCCGCGCGCAGACGAATATCCACGCAGGACAACGCGACCCTGCCGCGCTCTTCGACGGGATCGCTCTGGCTCATGAGGCTCGCGAGCGCTATCCCGAGTCCTTGCGGAGTCTCTCGCTCCTGGTCGAGTCCTGGCAGGCAGCGGGCATCCCTTCCGAGGGACGCGAGGCTGCAGAGACTGCCCAGCGCCTCGCGCCCCACAGCGCTCGCGCGGCTCTTCAGATCTCGACGACCCGGGCCGAGGACCTCCGGGGGATGATCTCCGACCTGACCCGGGCCCTGAGCATCGACCCCAACAACTGGACTGCGCTCCGCCACCGGGGCGAGCAAAACGTCATAGTAGGACGTCTCCAGCAGGCCCTGGACGACGCTGAGCGCCTCGTGCGCGAGCAGCCAGACCAGCTGGCGGGGCACCTAACCAAAGCTAACGCTCTCCTGGAGCTGCGGCGGATGGATGACGGGGAGCGTGTGATCCGAGCCGCCTTGAAGCGCTGGCCCGCTTCGCCGCACTTGCACCGCTCCTTGGCGAGGGTCACGGCCAACCGAGGGGACGCTCGCGGAACCGAGGACGCCCTCCGCAGCGCAGGGCGTTGGACCCTAGCTCCCTACGTCCGCTGGATCCTCCAGGGTCACGACGACCAGGAGATCCTGGCGCTGGGGACGAGCGCCTACCTCGCGACCCTGGATCGCCACGAGGCCGGACTCGTGCTCGAGAAGGTGGCCCTCGCCCAGGTCAACACCGGGGACCTCCGAGGCGCCCGTCGCAGCCTGGACCAAGTCCTCCGCTTTCGGCCGGAGCTGGCGCGGGCGTTCATCTTCCGCGGAGGACTCCTGGCGAAGGCGGGCGAGCTCAGGGCAGCGGCCATCGACTACACGCGCGTCCTCTCTCGCGAGCCACACCGCGAGCTCCTCCGCCACATGCGAATGCGAATGGTCTATCGCCTCCGGGCCCGAGAGATGGTCCTCCGCGACGCGCAGATCCTCTCGCGCAGCCGCGCCCTCCCCGCCAAGAGCCGCGGAGAGGCTGAGTTCCTGGGCGCACAGGTCGCCCTCTCCCTCGAGCGCGACGAAGTGGCTGAGGGCCTGGCCAAGTCCGCGCTGAAGGACGCCCCCGAGATCGTCGGCGCCCACGCTGTATTGGGGGCCATAGCAGAGCGGCGAGGGGACCAGGCCCAGGCCCTCCAGCGATACCGCAAGTTCCTGGGCAGCGTCCCCCGCGAACACCCACGATACCGGGAGGTCCAGGGGCGAGTTCGGGCCCTCGAGAGCCGCTGAGCGACTCCTTCACAGCGCGCGAGGGCGAGTCTGCGGGGTAGGCTGCGCCCCATGAGCGATCGCCCCCCGAACCGGCTCGCGAAGAGCGCCAGCCCCTACCTCCTCCAGCACGCCCACAACCCCGTGGACTGGTATCCCTGGGGGCAAGAGGCCCTCGAGCGGGCCAAGGTCGAGGACCGCCCGATCCTCCTCAGCGTGGGCTACAGCGCGTGCCATTGGTGCCACGTCATGGAGCGGGAGTCCTTCGAGGACGACGAGATCGCGGCCCTCATGAACGAGCACTTCGTGTGCATCAAGGTCGATCGCGAGGAGCGCCCCGACCTCGACGAGATCTACATGCAGGCCACCCTCGCCCTCAATCACGGCCAGGGCGGCTGGCCCATGAACGTGTTCCTGACTCCGCGCCTCGAGCCCTTCTTCGCGGGGACCTACTTCCCGCCGACCGAGGGGCGAATGCCCTCTTGGCGCGCGGTCTGCACCGGCCTGGCCGAGGCCTGGAAGACCAAGCGCACCGAGGTCGCCAAGACGGCCGCCGCCCTGACGGGGCTCCTGCGCGAGGGCAGCGCCCAGAGCCACCGAGGCCCGCTGGCGCCCGAGAAGCTCGCCGAGCTCTTAGGGACGACCCAGGCCGCGCTGGCTGCTCGCTACGACGCCAAGCGCGGCGGGTTCGGACCGGCGCCCAAGTTCCCGCGCGCCGAGGCGACGAGCCTCCTTCTGCGCCACCACGCGCACACCGGCGACGCGTCCTCCCTCGAGATGGCGACCCAGACCTTGCTGGCCATGGGGAACGGCGGGATCTACGACCACCTGGCCGGCGGCTTCGCGCGCTACTCGACCGACGCCGCCTGGCTCGTGCCGCACTTCGAGAAGATGCTCTACGACAACGCGCTCTTGGTCCCAGCTTTCCTGGCTGGGTTCCAAGCCAGCGGCGAGGGCCGCCTGCGCCAGGTCGCCCAGGAGACCCTCGACTACCTCCTCCGGGAGATGTGCTCCCCCGAGGGCGCCTTCTACTCCGCAACTGACGCCGACTCCGAAGGCGTCGAGGGCAAGTTCTTCTGCTGGACCCTGGCCGAGCTAGAGGAGGTCTTGGGTCCCGAGCGGACACCTCAGGTGGCGGCCTACTATGGGGCCACGGCCGAGGGAAACTGGGAGGGCTCGAACGTGCTCCACACGCCGCGGAGCGTGGAGGAGGTCGCAGCTGAGCTCGGGCTCGAGGCGCGTGACCTGCGCCGGACCCTGCTCGCGGCTCGCAAGGAGCTCTACGGCGCGCGCCTCCACCGGGTCCACCCCGGCCTCGACGACAAGATCCTCACGAGCTGGAACGGCCTGGCGCTCTCGGCCCTCGCCGCCGGCGCTCGCGTCCTAGGAGACGTCCGCTACCTCGAGGCCGGCGAGAAGGCGGCTGGGTTCTTCCTCGAGCAAATGGTCCGCCCCGACATGGGCCTCTACCGCGCCTTCCGCCAGGGCCGGGCCCACATTGACGGGGTCCTGGAGGACTACGCCTACCTCTGCCAAGGCCTGCTGGATCTCTACGAGGCCGGCGGCCAAGAGCGAAACCTAGCCGCGGCAGCTGTCCTCTCCCAGCGGATCCTCCACGACTTTGGCGACCCAGAGGGCGGCGCCTTCTTCCACACCGCCCGAGGGGGCGAGACCCTGATCGTGCGCTACCGCGAGGGCCACGACGGCGCGACGCCGAGCCCCAACTCCATAGCCGCCCATTGCTTGGCGCGCCTGGCGGTCCACCTCGGCGAACCCGACTTGACGCGCGTCGCCCAAGCCGCCCTCGAGGCTTACGGCGCCCAGATCCAAGACCAGCCCCGGGCCTTCTGCACCGCCCTGGCGGCGGCCGACTTCATAGCCCGGGGAGCGATCGAGATCGTGGTCTCGGGCGAGAAAGAGGACGCGACCCGGCGCGACCTGTGGCGCGCCTGCCAAACCCGCTACCTCCCCAACGTCGTCAGCGCCCACACCACGAGCCCCGCGAGCGGCCCCGAGGAGCTCCCGCTCCTCAAGGGGCGCGCCCCGAGCGAGGCCGGGGCGCGCGCCTATGTATGTCGCGACGGGACCTGCTTGGCGCCGATCGGTGACCCGAGCGAGGTCGAGCCGGCGCTGGCTAAGCTGCTGGGCTCCCTGAACTCGTAGTCGCGGGGTTTACCCCCGCGAGACCTAGACCCTGCCCCCACAAGCCGTAGCCGCGGGGTTTACCCCCGCGAGACCTAGACCCTGCCCCCACAAGCCGTAGCCGCGGGGTTTACCCCCGCGAGACCTAGACCCTGCCCCCACAAGCCGTAGCCGCGGGGTTTACCCCCGCGAG
>Ga0316202_10001004_pt1 | contig 24540 bp, 24 predicted proteins | sample 3monrhotite_MG_FD_204934 | JGI IMG/M metagenome (GOLD analysis project Ga0316202, IMG submission 204934) | Microbial mat bacterial communities from mineral coupon in-situ incubated in ocean water Damariscotta River, Maine, United States -... | ecosystem: Environmental > Aquatic > Marine >... | reverse complement strand
GCGATGGCCATTGGCGGACACCCAAAGGATTGGACCTACGGCAACATCGACGACATGCGCGGCCAGATGAAGCCGCTGGGCCTGTCGATTGATTGGTCCCGCGAATTTGCCACCTGTGATCCCGAATACTATGGCCAGCAGCAGGCGCTGTTCCTCGATTTCCTCGACGAAGGATTGGTTTACCGCAAGAACGCGGTGGTGAACTGGGATCCGGTCGATATGACGGTTCTGGCCAACGAACAGGTTGAGGCCGGTCGCGGCTGGCGGTCTGGCGCATTGGTCGAACGGCGCGAGCTGACACAATGGTTCTTTAAAATCTCGGACCACTCCGAAGAATTGCTTGCCGCACTGGACACGCTCGACAACTGGCCCGCCAAGGTCAAATTGATGCAAGCCAACTGGATCGGCAAATCGCGCGGGCTCCAATTTGCCTTCTCCACCATTGATGCCCCTGAGGGACATGACCGGATCGAGGTATACACAACACGCCCCGATACATTGATGGGCGCGTCCTTTGTCGGGATCTCCCCGGATCATCCGCTGGCCAAAATGCTTGAGCGCGAAAACGAAGATGTGGCAGCGTTCTGCGCTGAATGCCGCAAAGGCGGCACCACAGAAGAAGCAATTGAAACCGCCGAAAAGCTGGGCTTTGACACCGGCATTCGCGTGCGCCATCCCTTTGATACGGCCCATGAACTGCCCGTTTATATCGCCAACTTCATTCTTATGGATTACGGCACTGGCGCAATCTTTGGATGCCCCGCGCATGACCAGCGCGATTTTGAATTTGCGACAAAGTACGAGTTGCCGATCATCTCGACCTATCTGCCGTCCGAAGACGCCAACGAGGTGTTGGAAGAGGCATATGTACCCGCAAAATCGGACAAGGTCTTCTACAACCGCGGTTTTGCTGGCGCCGCGTGGCAGACCGGCGAAGAGGCGATCAACGCCGCCGTTGATTTCTGCGAGCAGAACGGCGTTGGCCAAGGCGTGACCAAATACCGCCTGCGCGATTGGGGCCTGTCGCGCCAACGCTATTGGGGCTGCCCGATCCCGGTCGTGCATTGCGATGCCTGCGGCGTGGTGCCAGAGAAAAAAGAGAACCTGCCGATTGAGCTGCCTTATGACGTGGACTTTGGCACGCCGGGCAATCCGCTGGACCGTCACCCAACATGGCGCGACTGTGCCTGCCCGTCCTGCGGTGCACCGGCTAAGCGCGAAACCGATACGATGGATACCTTTGTCGATTCGTCGTGGTATTTTGCGCGGTTCACCGCACCACGGGCCGAAACGCCCACCAATATGGAAGACGCAAAATACTGGATGAACGTCGACCAGTACATCGGCGGCATTGAACATGCGATTCTGCACCTGCTTTATTCGCGATTCTTTGCCCGCGCGATGCAGATCACCGGCCATTTGCCAGAATCGGCGATTGAACCATTTGATGCCTTGTTCACCCAAGGCATGGTGACACATGAGATTTACCAGACCCGTGATGCCAAGGATCGCCCCGTCTATCACCTGCCCGAAGATGTGACGGATGGAAAACTGGCCGACGGATCAGAGGTAGAGATCATCCCCTCCGCCAAGATGTCCAAGTCCAAGAAAAACGTGGTCGATCCGCTGCACATTATCTCCAACTACGGCGCAGACACCGCCCGCTGGTTCGTGTTGTCCGATTCACCCCCCGAGCGGGACGTGGAATGGACAGCCTCGGGCGCGGATGCGGCGTTCAAGCACCTCACGCGGGTTTGGAATATTTGTGACCGCATCGGCGAAATGGACAAAGATGCCAAAGGCCAGGGTGACGATGATCTGCTGCGCGCCATGCACAAAACCATCCATGATGTGACGATGGGTGTCGAAAGCTTTGGCTTCAACGCGGCCATCGCAAAGCTTTATGCCTTCACTGCCACCTTGCAGAAATCCAAGGCGGGTTACGCTGCACAGCGCGAGGCGATCATGACGCTGGCACAGCTGATGTCGCCTATGACCCCGCATTTGGCCGAAGACATCTGGGCGCATCAGGGCGGGACCGGCCTGATCGTGACGGCCCCTTGGCCCAAGGCCGATGAGGCAATGCTGGTGGATGACACCGTGACCCTGCCCATTCAGGTCAACGGCAAACGCCGGGCTGAAATTCAAGTGCCGGCCGATATGCCCAAAGAAGAGGTTGAAAAAATCGCACTGGCCCACGAAGCTGTTGTGCGAAGCCTTGATGGCGCTGCGCCGAAAAAGGTCATCGTTGTGCCGGGACGGATTGTGAATGTCGTTGCCTAAAGCCACCTATCGCCGCCGCTTTGTGCTGCTGGCCCCTCTGGCGCTGGCCGCCTGCGGGTTTCAGCCGGTCTATGGGCCGGGCGGCAACGGGCAGCTATTACAAAACCGGATCGAGGTTGATCCGCCAAACGCACGCTACGGCTATTTCCTGACCCGCGAAATTGAACAGAAGCTGGGGCGCAGTGCGTCTCCCGCCTATGGGTTGGCAGTCAATGTCAGCACCAATGAGGAACGTCTGGCGATCAACCGGGCGGGTGAAACCACACGTTTTGATCTCATCGGGTCTGTGGACTATGCCCTGCGCGATCTTGAAACCGGGCAAATCATCACATCCGGCAGGGTGGAAAACTTCACCGGCTATTCCGCCACAGGCACCACTGTGGCGACATTGGCCAGCAAACAGGACGCGGAAAAACGTCTGATGGTGATATTGGCCGATCAGGTGATCACCCGCCTTTACGCCGCCGATCTGAGCTGATGAAGCTAAGCCCCCGCGACGCCAACGGCTATTTCTCCCGGCCCGATCCGGACAAGACCGGTCTGTTGATCTATGGCAGTGATGCGATGCGTGTCGCGCTGAAACGGCAGGAATTTCTCAAGGCGCTGCTTGGCCCCAATGCCGAAGAAGAAATGCGCCTCACCCGGATGCCCGCCGCCGAACTGCGCCGTGATCCGGCCATGCTTTTGGATGCGATCAAGGCGGTGGGGTTTTTCCCCGGTCCTCGTGCGGCGTTGGTGGAAGAGGCCAACGACAACATCGCCAAAATCCTGATCGACACCCTTGCCGACTGGCAGCCCGGTGATGCGCAGATCATTGTCACCGGCGGTGATCTCAAGAAAACTTCCAAAGTGCTCAAGGCGTTTCAGGAACACCGCAACGCCTATGCCACAGCGATTTATGACACGCCCCCGGACCGGGCCGAGATTGAGCGTTTGTTGGCGGAGGCAAAGCTAAAGCCGGAACCTGACGCGATGGCGAACCTCACCGATTTGGCCCGTGCGCTGGACCCCGGTGATTTTCGTCAGACGCTGGAAAAGCTGGCGCTGTATAAGCTGAACGATACGGCCCCGTTGACCCCCGATGATATCGCCGCCTGCGCACCAACCTCGACCGAGGCGGATGTGGATGACATCCTGCATGTGGTGGCCGAGGCGCGGACGGGCGATATTGGTCCGGTGATGAGCAAACTGCAGGGGCAAGGCGTTAATCCCGTCACCCTGTGCATCATGGCGACCCGGCATTTTCGCACCCTCTACCGCATTTCCGCCAACCCCGGCGGGCCGATCTATGGTGTGCGCGACCGTGAACGCGTATCGCGGCAGGCCCGCAACTGGGGTGCGGCACGTCTGGAAACCGCGTTGACCGTTTTGACGGACACCGACCTCAAATTGCGTTCTGCCGGACAAAATGCGCCCGCAATGGCGCTGGTGGAGCGGGCATTCATCCGACTTGCAATGCTGGGCACACAACGCTGAGCAGGCACGATTGATCGAAAGGACGACAGATGTACAAAGTGATCGGCGCGACCAAATCAAGGGCCTTCCGCGTGATGTGGATGCTCGAAGAGTTGGGGCAGGACTATGTCCAAATCGCCGCTCCGCCGCGGTCCGAAGAGGCGCTCAAGCACAATCCGTCGGGCAAGATCCCGGCCTTGGTGGATGGCGATGATGTGCTGACCGACAGCGTTGCGATCATGACCTATCTTGGCGACAAACATGGCATGTTGACCGCGCCTGCCGGTACGCCCGCCCGCGCCCGTCAGGACGCCATGACCTTTTGGTTAATCGATGAATTCGACGCGATCCTTTGGGCGGCGGCAAAGCACAGCTTTGTCTTTCCCGAAGCGTTGCGGATGCCGCAGATCAAAGACAGCCTCAAAGCCGAATTTGGCCGTGCGGCCGGGCTGCTATCAGAGCGTTTGGAGGGGCCCTTCCTGATGGGAGATCAGATGACCCATGCGGATATTCTGGCTGTACATTGCATCAACTGGTCCATCGGCGCGGGCTTTCCTCGGGTTGATGACAAGCTGAACACTTGGGCCAAAGGTCTGCGCGATCGGGATGCCTTCAAGGCCGCCCAAGCCAAAGAACCCGCCGCCGCTTAACCCGCCCATCGGGCCGCATGTTGCCCGGCCCAGCGGCCTGTCGCAAGGCAGGCCGAGATCAGGTAACCCCCTGTCGGCGCTTCCCAATCCAGCATTTCACCAGCGGCGAACACCCCCGGCAGCGCTTTGATCATCAGCCCTTCGTCCAATGCCTCAAAAGGCAGTCCGCCTGCCGTGGAAATCGCCTCATCCATCGGGCGCAGCCCTGCGTTTTGCACGGGCACCGCCTTGAGCAACCGCGCCGTTGCCCGCAAGCCATCTGGCAGGGGCCGCGCCATTTCTTGCAACAATGCGATCTGCGCTTGGGTCAGCTTGACGGTTTTGCGCAGATGATTGGCAAGGCTTGCCTTGCCGCGCGGTTTCGACAGTTTTGCTGTGATCTCAGCCACGGACATGTTCGGCAAAAGATCCAGCACCAACGGATGCCCCTCGCGCACGCCGCGCGATATTGAATAGATCCCGCCACCCTCTAGCCCTTGCGCCGACAGCACGGCTTCTCCCTTTGATGCATAGGGCCCAGCCGTCCATTGCACACCCTTGATTGCCGCGCCGAAATGCTTGGCCATATGCGCCGACCAATTGATCAAAACACCCGCATTTGCAGGGGCGAAGGCCGCCAGCGGGACATCTTTGCCGCCAAGGATACCGGCCCAAGCACCGTCTGATCCCAGCCGCGCCCAGCTTGCACCGCCCAGCGCCAGAACTGTCACATCAGCAGCCAGCGTTTGCGGTCCATCCGGTGTGTCAAAGGCCAGATCCTTGCCCTGCCATCCCTGCCAGCGCCAGCGGGTGTTGGTCTGCACCCCCGTCGCCGCGAGGCGGGTCATCCATGCCCGCAACAATGGCGAGGCCTTCATCGCAACCGGAAAAACCCGCCCCGTGCTGCCAGTGAACACCTCTTGATCCAAACCTTTGGCCCAGGCCTGCACCGCATCTGCATCAAAGGCATCAATCATCGGGGTAAGCGGCTTGCGACCCTCCGCAAAGGCCGCACGAAAGCTGCTGCCTGCCTCGTCTTTGGTCAGGTTAAGGCCGGACTTTCCCGCCATCAGAAACTTGCGCCCGACCGAGGGCTTGGCCTCACAGACAGTCACAGCCAAACCGACCTCAGCCATTGCCTCTGCCGCCATCAGGCCTGCGGGGCCTGCGCCGATCACCACCGCCTGTTTCATGATTTCAGCTCCGGCATCGGGCCTTTGATCTCAACCACGCGCTGTGGATAGGGGATTTCCACCCCGGCCTCCTTCAGCGCATTCCAGATCAGAAACAAAACATCCGAGGTGTATTTGTTCGGCCCGTCATCCAGGCCGTTCACCCAAAACTCCACCGCAAAATCAATGCCGCTGTCACCAAAGCCGCGCAGCTCGCAATCTGGGGGGTATGGCGCGTCCAGCACCTCGGGATGTTTGGATACCGCCGCCTCGATCAACGGCGGGATCAGATTGATGTCGGTGTCATAGCTTACCGAAAATGGCGCCTCATACCGGTTGGCCGATCCGCTGTCGGAAAAGTTAGTGACGCGGGTGGTGATAAAATCTTCGTTCGGAACCACGATCCAGCGGCCATCAAAGGTTTCCAAAATCGCGGCGCGGGCGGTCATCTTGACGATCTTGCCGCTTTCGCCGCCGTCCAGTTCGACAAAGTCACCAACCGTCGCCTGCCCCTCGATCAAGAGGATTACGCCAGAAATGAAATTCGAGGCGATCTTTTGCAGACCGAACCCAAGACCCACACCAATGGCGCCGCCCAAGACCGCCAGCGCACCAAGGTTGATCCCCATGATATTCAGCAACAACAGGAAGGCCGCTGCAAAGATGGCAAATTCGATGGCCTTGCCAACCAATTGCCGGACAGACGGGCGCATTTGTTCCTGTGCGTCGATAAATTGCGAGGTCTGGCGCGTGGACCAACCGCCGAGCCAGAACAGGATCGACCCCGCGATGATCCCGCGGATCAGTGCCATGGCCGAAATAGAGATATTGCCAAAAGTGACCGTCAGCGCCGTCAGGGCGGCCAGAACATCATCCAGCACACCAAACATATAAAGCGCGGCCACCGGCAACAGCACATATCGCCCGAGCAATTTCAGGAATGGATCATGGACAATATCCCGCACCAACCTGCGGGCCGCGAGGAACAGAAACACCCGTTTGCCAAAGGCGATCACCGCACCACTGTCGAACATTGACCGCACCAGCGTTTCGCCAATGGCCGTGAACCCATAGGCCAGCAAAGGCAACAACAACGGCAGGAAAATCACGGCAAAGCGGCGGCTGTCTGCAATCACGCCAGTGGCCTCTTCGGAAGGCGTTATCTGGCGGTGCAGCACCGGCCGCAACCGCCGCGCCACGATAACCGCTGCCAGATAGGCAATGACCAGCAGCGCAAACTGTGACCAAGCCGCCGGGCTCAGCAGCCAGCTGAGCGCCAGATCCCATCCTTGCTGGGCATAGCCGTAGGCCTGCTGCACAATTTCCGGCTGGTCAGAAAGGTCGAGGGCCATGGTTTTTCCTTGTCAAAAACGCAGATCGCGCCATCCTCTTGCCTGCCCGCCCCGAAAGGTTCAAGGATTTTGCACATGGACCACCCGCAATGCCCGCTATGCCACCGGCCCATTCCGCCCGATGTGCCACAAAGTCAGCATCATCTGATCCCCAAGCTGAAGGGCGGCAAAGGCGGGCCGGTGGTCTTGATGCACCACATCTGCCACCGCGAAATTCATGCGACCTTAACCGAGGCGGAGTTAGCACAGACCTACAACACACCAGAGGCGCTGCTTGGGCATCCGCGGCTTGCGAAATTCGCCAGATGGGTGGCCAAACGCCCGCCGGGATTTCTGTCAAAAGTTCCGGGCGGTCGGCGCGAGCGGTAGGGGGCGAACCATTAACACTCAACATGCCCGCCAAAACGTCGAAGGGTCCTTATAAGGGGGAGGGAGTTGCGCCGGATAGTGCTGGAAACGTGCAGAGCGGGTGCATATACTGGCTCAGGCTTCTCCAAGGTCAAAACAATCGGCCCGCAAGCAGCACATTACACACCAGCGGGACTACAAGCGTGCCTACACCTGCTTGTGGAATTTCAAGAGGTGCGGGCTTGTGAAGCATGAGGGGCGGATGCGGTGCGCTACTTCCAATATTCCTTAGGGCATCGAATTGGTTTTAGACTACCAGCTTGAACGTAGTTAGGAAATCGGCACTTCTCAATGTCATCCCTATTCAGTCGCCGCTTGCCCACGGCATAATTCGCAACGTTGTCCGAAATTGGCTTGTTGGGAGGCGATACCGTAATCAGTTTCTTTTTTGGGAAAAAGTCCCGCAAGAACTTCCCGGTGGCGGCTTGGTCGCTGTCTGCGCTGAGCAAATATGCATAGTCAAATGCATCTTGCATAGCATCGCTAAACAAACTCAGAGCAAGATTTATGTCTGTTTGCTTCTCGTTCAAATGCGTTGTCACCATGCCGCATTCCCCGCACGGCTTGCTGTCCGCATGAATGTAGTGGCCATAGACTGTTTCAACATTCACAGCCTCTAGCGCATTAATGTAAATTTTGTGCCGGGATAGCTGATCTGAATCACGCTTTTGAAAGGCGGTACAGTACTTTACTCCCACCAAATTATGCTGCCTATCTTGGCAAATACGCTGACCCAGTGCCCAAAGAGTTAGCCACTTCAGCGTATTGTCATTTAGTTCACAAAGCGGGTGGTAGAGGTTGAATCCATCCACATATAACACCGCACGGCGTGAATTTGACTCTTGACTTTTACTACTCAAATGTGCATATCCCAAATACCACGTCGCTTAGGCGACAGCCCTCAGGTCACGGTCTGGGGGTTTTCTTTTGCCTAGCCACAACTTGTAGTGTTTTTGCCGCCCGCTGCCAATACCCTCTCCAGTTGCGCGACACAGGAGCTTCAATCGCGTTGTTGACCACAATCCGCGCCAACGTCCCGTTGTCCGTGCGGCGGTTGTCTTCCAACCATGCAGCGTTGTTCGCATGCTCATAGGGTACTGCGGCGATACATGATGGCGTTGACCTTTGATCATTTTGCGCAGGCGGCTTAGGAAACTCTCGACCATGTTGGTGTGCTTGCCGTGGTCGCTCTAAATCTCGGAGTCGTTCACGCGGTGAGCGCACCGGCCCAACTGGCGACTTTCACGCGGCCTTAACCGCAGCTGTGGCATAGGCTTTGCGGACCCATCGGACTGGTCTCTGGCGGCCCGGCGCGGGCTTGGCTGGGCCGTAGCAACTGAAAGGAACCCACATGCGTTTTATGATGATCCTCGCGGCCCTGGCCACATTGGCCGCCTGTGATGTGCCGATTGTGCCGCTGATCTAACTGCGGCACATTTCCTTGATGCCTTGGGCGATGGCAGGGTCCGCCGCGACGGTGTCGGCTGTCAGGTCATTTGCGTGCTGTAACAGATCCTCTGGAGCGACGATCCGGTCAATCAGGCCAAAGGTTAGCGCCTCTTGGGCTTCGATCTTTTGACCGCCCATCAAGATCAGCTTGGTTCGGGACGGGCCGATCAAGGCTGCCATGCGGGCCGGATCAGAGGGTTGCGGCAAAAAGCCAAGTTTCATCACCGGATAAAAGAACTTGGCCCCCGGCACCGCGATCCGCAAATCACAAGCCAGCGCCATGCCCATCGCGCCGCCCGCCAGCGTTCCGTTGAGGGCCGCGATGGTCAGGCCGGGCAGGCCCGCGATGGCCCCGGACAGGCGTTCCCAAACATCCGATTTGGCCAATCCTGCGCGCGCCTCGTCCAGATCCGCACCGGCGCTGAATACCTTGCCCTGTCCGGTCAAGATCACCGCCCGCGCGTCTTGAGCGGCTTCCATCACATCAGCCAATTCGGACAGCATCGCATGGGTCAGCGAATTGGCTTTGTCCGGGCGATTGATAGTGACCGTCAGCACATCACCCTTGCGGTTCGTTTCGATCATATCAGGCCAACCGCCTTGCGGACGCCCTCATCCCGCAGGGAGATTTCATCGCCTTTGAAACGATCTGCCTCGGCGCTGCACATCCAAAGCAACGTGCGGGCAGGCCAGTCGGCTGGAATATGATCCTCCCAGTTCAACTTGCTGACCGGGTTGATGCCGCTTTGCTTGATCTCGCGCTGCATTTGCGTGGCGACTGTGCCCGGTGACAGACCAATGGCGCGGATGCCGCTTTCGGCTTCTTCCAGATGCAAACAGCGGTTCAACATATTCACCGCCGCCTTGCCAGAGCAATAGTGGCTCCACCCTTCGATTGCGCCGTGCGCCGCACCGGAGGAAATGGTCAGCACCGAACCGCCGCCTGCATCCTTCATCACCGGCAGCGCCGCGCGGATGCCGTTGAACACGCCTTTGAGATTGATGTCGATGTTCATCGCCCAACCGTCCGGGTCTGCCTCGGCCAAACGCGAAATCGGTTCAATTGCGCCTGCGTTGTTGATCAGAACGTCCAATCCGCCAAAGGCCTGCACCGTGGTTTCGACCGCCGAAGACATCTCACCAAACCGTGCCACATTGCAGGGAATCGCAATGGCTTGTTTGCCGATCTCGCCTGCGATCTGCGCAATCGCCTCCTGAGAGCGGGCCAGAAGCGCAACATTTGCGCCCGCATCGGCAAAGACCCGCGCAGCCGCTTCGCCAATGCCGCGGCTGGCGCCCGTGATCATTACGGTTTTTCCGGTCATATCCATAACGTGTTCCTTTGTGTGGGGTCTGGGTTTTGCAACCTGATTGCCCCATGTGGTAGTCTTCCCCTGACCGAGGGTCCAGCCCCCCGCCCCTGCGGCGGCTTGACCCTGCCGGGGGTTTGCACGACCTTGACGCGAAATTTGCCACAAAGGATTTATCTATGTCCCGCTTTTCCACATCTTCCCTTTGCTTTGCCGTTCCGATGGTTTTCCTGTCGCAGGCCGCCTTGGCTGATCTCACACCAGCACAGGTTTGGGGCGATTGGCAGCAATACATGGAAGGCATGGGATACAGCGTGCAGGGCCAGCAAAGCGCCAGCGGCAACAACCTGACCGTCAGTGACATCCAGCTGGGTTTTGAGATGCCTGATCAGACCGGTTCGATGAACATGTCGATGGGCACCATCGTTTTTGTCGGGCAAGGTGACGGATCAGTTGCTGTGGTCATGCCCGAGACCCTGCCAATGGTCATGACCGGCACCGACGGCACCTCGTCCTCGGCGTTCAAACTGACGATGGATTACATCCAGAGCGGCCATTCCATGATCGTTAGCGGCACCCCCGAGCAAATGAATTACGCCTATACTGCCGACACCTTTGGCCTCAAGCTGCAACAGTTGGAGGCGGACGGTGAAGTGATTGGTCCAGAAACCGCGCGGTTTGATGTGACCGGAACCGGGCTGGTCAGCAACACCAGCATGACAATTGGTGATTTGCGGGACTACCAACAAACCGGCAGCGTGGGCGGGATCACCTATGATCTGTTCGTGGACAATCCCGAAGAGGGCAACCAAGTCACCCTGAATGGCAATCTGCAAAACCTTCAGATGTCTGCAGAAGGGGCGATCCCGCTGTTGCTGGAAGAGGCCTCGGACACATCCGCGATGATCAAAGCCGGGTTTGAGATCACCGGCGCGTTCAGCGCCGGGTCCAGCGCAACCGCGATGCAGGTGACCGATCCGGTGAACGGCGATATGTCCCTTAACACCTCATCTCAGGGCAGCCGTCTGAGCGTTGATCTGGGCGCGGATGGAGTAAGCTATGGCGGCGGGCAAACCAATTTGCAGGTCACGATGAACGTGGCCGACCTGCCCTTCCCGATTGAACTCAGCATGGCGCAAAGCGCATTTAACCTCGCCATCCCGGTGAGCAAATCAGACGAACAGCAGGATTTTGCCTTTGGCCTGACCATGGGTGATTTCCAGATGTCCGATCTGATCTGGGGTATCTTTGATCCGGCGGGCCAATTGCCCCGCGATCCGGCCACGTTGGTCATTGATCTGGCGGGCAAAGCCAAGCTTTTGGTCGATTACCTTGATCCCAAGGTTGCCGAAAACATGGGTGCGGATGTGCCCGGTGAGGTGGAGGCAGTCACGATCAACAAACTGCTGCTGGACGCGGTTGGCGCCAAGTTCGAAGCGGACGGTCAAGTGGCACTGGACAACACCGACAAAACCACGATCCCCGGTTTCCCCAAACCTGTGGGCAGCATTTCCTTTACCCTCGACGGGGCCAACGGCCTCATCGACAAACTGGTTTCCATGGGTCTGATCCCGGCGGATCAGGCGATGATGCCGCGTATGATGATGGGGATGATCACCGTGCCAGCGGGCGGGCCGGATCAGCTGAAGTCCACGATCGACTTTACCGCAGATGGTCAGATCCTCGCCAATGGGCAGCGGATCAAGTAACCTACCTTAGCTTTAGCGGCGGCCCAGTCAGCCGCTCTTTGACCCTCCCCTTGTCCTGCCGGATGGGGAGGGTTACCTGTCTTTCCGACCCAAGCCGGAGTGTTTTATGTCCCAGCCTCTTGATGCGCTGACCAAATCCCTGTTGCAGGCTGCCAAAACAGCCGGTGCCGACAGTGCCGATGCAAAGGCGATCCGGGCCACATCCGTGTCGGTCGATGTGCGGGCAGGAGCGCTGGAACAGGCGGAGCGGTCCGAAGGTGTCGATATCGGTCTGCGGGTGTTTGTCGGGCACCGCTCCGCAATTGTCTCGGCCTCTGATACCTCTTCGCGCACCATCGAAGAGATGGCCGAACGCGCCGTTGCCATGGCCAAAGAGGCCCCCGAAGATCCCTTTTCCGGTCTGGCAGATCCTGATCAGCTGGCCACCCATTGGAACCTCGACGCGCTTGAGCTTGTCGATCCAACGGCAGAGCCAACCCCGCAGGCCATGCAGGATGATGCTGCAGAGGCCGAAGCGGCAGCATTGGCTGTCAAAGGGGTCAGCCAGGTGCAATCGGCCAGCGCCGGTTATGCGGCCCATGCCACCCATTTTGCCACCAGCAACGGTTTTGACGCCGGTTACAACCGCACAGATCGCGGATTGTCTTGTGTTGCTATTGCCGGAAGCGGCACGTCCATGGAACGCGACTACGACGGGGATGGCCGGATTTTTCAGTCCGACATGCGTGCGCCCGATGACATCGGCCAAACCGCAGGCGAACGCGCCGTAGCGCGGCTAGATGCGCGCAAACCACCGACGGGCGCGTTTCCGGTGCTGTTTGACGAACGGATTTCTTCCAGCTTGATCGGCCACTTGCTTGGCGCGATTAACGGTTCGTCCATTTCACGGGGTGCCTCGTTTTTGCGCGATGCGATGGGAGAGGCAGTGTTGCCCGATCATCTGTCGCTGATCGAAGACCCGCACCGCCCTCGCGCCAGCGGATCACGCCCCTTTGATGGGGAAGGGCTGGCAACGGCGCGGCGGATGATTGTGGAAAACGGGGTTTTGCAGGGGTGGACCCTGGATTTGGCCACGGCCCGCAAGCTGGACCTCGCGCCTACTGGAAACGCGGCACGCGGCACATCATCGGGGCCCTCGCCGTCCAACTGGAATATCGAACTGACCCAAGGTACAGCCAGCCGCGAGGATCTGATCCGCGAGATGGGCACCGGGCTTTTGGTGACCTCAATGATCGGCAGCACAATTAACCCCAACACGGGCGATTATTCGCGCGGGGCGGCTGGCCTGTGGGTTGAGAATGGTGAGATCACCCATACGATCAACGAATGCACGATTGCGGGCAATCTGCGCGATATGCTGCGCAATATGCGACCCGCCAATGATGCCCGCACACACCTGAGCCGCGTTGTGCCATCGCTTTTGGTACCGGGAATGACCCTTGCCGGCGCGTGACCTGCCCCTCCTGATTGATGCCGCCCGCATGGCAGGGCGTGTCGCCACCAGCTTTGCCGGGAAAACCGCCGCGCGCTGGGACAAGCCCGGCGATGCAGGCCCGGTGACAGAGGCCGATCTGGCGGTAAATGATCTGTTGCTGACCAACTTGCGGCAAGCGCGGCCCGATTATGGGTGGCTGTCCGAAGAAACCGAAGACAACACCGACCGTTTGACCCAAGATCGTGTATTTATCGTTGACCCAATCGACGGCACCCGCAGTTTTGTAGAGGGGTCAAGCACATGGGCCCATGCCATCGCAGTAGCGGACCAAGGCGTGATCACCGCCGCCGTGGTCTACCTGCCCCTGCGGAACAAACTATATTCCGCTTCTTTGGGTGGCGGGGCTTTTCTCAATGGTGTTCCGATCCGGGCAACCATGCAGGGCGATCTGGGAAAATCCACGGTGTTGGCCGCCAAACCCGCGTTGCACGAAACGTTCTGGCGCAATGGCATCACCCCCGCCTTTTCCCGCAACTATCGCCCGTCACTGGCCTACCGGCTGGCACTGGTCGCGCAGGGACGGTTTGACGCGATGCTGACACTGCGGCGGAGTTGGGAATGGGATATTGCCGCCGGAGCGCTGATCGTGGCCGAGGCTGGCGGGGTTTGCTCTGACCAAACCGGCCTGCCGCTGCGCTTTAACAACCCTGATCCGCGGCTCAATGGCGTGGTTGCAGGCGGTGCACCCTCTCAAATTGCGCTGATTGACGCCCTTGCGTGAGGCCCCGCATCTGATAGGCAGAGATCAATCAACACCCATCAAAGGAAGCATTATGGCACAGCGTCTGCATCTGGTTTTTGGCGGCGAACTGGTGAACCCCAGCGAAAACGTCTTTAAAAATGTCGATGATCTCCACATCGTCGGAATTTTCCCCGATTACGCGACCGCCTATGACGCTTGGAAAAACGAGGCGCAGCGGACCGTGGACAACGCGCATATGCGTTATTTCATCGCGCACCTGCACCGCTTGCGCGACGAAGAAGCAGCTGCGTCTTCCACCGAAGAGTTGGGCTAACCCCCTATGGCGCGGTCGCTGGGGCTGACCGCCTATCGGGCCTTGGCCCGGCGGGCAGAGGCACAGACCAAAGAACCGTTTGCCCCGCGCCCGATGGGCGAACTGCTTTGGCTGCATGCGGCCGAGCTGGGCAATGTGATCGCGCTTCAGGATTTGGCCGTGCGGATGTGCGGGGCGCGGATAGGCTTGCATGTTTTGATCACGCTGCCGGATGGCGATACTGCACCGCCGCCTCTGCAACAACGCCCCGATGTCACGGTTATCCAAGCGCCCGCGCCCAGCGAACACCCTGCCGCCGTTGCCGCATTTCTGGACCATTGGCGACCTGATGCCTGTGTCTGGGCCTGGGGCGCGTTGCGGCCAAACCTGATACTTGAGACCGCGCAGCGGCAATGCCCGCTCATTCTGGTCGATGCAGACACCCGCGGTTTCGACGGACGGCGCGACCGCTGGTTGCCCGATCTGACGCGGCGGCTTTTGTCACAATTCTCAGCGGTCATGGCACGGAGCGAAGCGGCGCGGCGACGGCTGGCGCAACTGGGCCAGCCGCGCGACCAGATCGACCTGACCGATCCGTTGCTCGCTGGGGGGCAGGCCCTGCCTTATGTGGACTCCGATTTGTCGGAAATGTCCGCGACCATCGGCGGACGCCCGGTCTGGTTTGCCGCGCAGGTCTTGCCAAAAGAAGTGCCCGTTGTCCTGTCGGCCCATCGCAAGGCGATGCGCCTGTCCCACCGGCTGTTGTTGATCTTGCATCCAGCCACCCCGCAGGACGCGGGTGCCGCAGCAGCGCTGGCCGCTGAGCGGGACTTTTCGGTGCTCAATTGGGGAAATGACGGCTTTCCCGACGAGTCGACGCAAGTGCTGATTGCCGATGATACCCGCGATCTGGGCCTGTTTTTTCGCATTGCGCCTGTTTCGTTCCTTGGATCTTCCTTGATCGCGGGTGAAGGCGGCTGTGATCCGTTTGATGCGGCGGCACTTGGCTCTGCCGTGCTCTATGGGCCAAAGGTACGCCATTTCATGCCATCCTACACGCGGTTAGCGGCAGCCGGGGCGGCGCGGATTGTGAATGATGCCGATGCTTTGGGCACAGCTGTGTCGCGGTTGATTGCCCCCGATCAGGCCGCAGCGATGGCCCATGCCGGTTGGGATGTGATCAGCAAAGGCGCGGCGGTGACGGACAAGATCACCGATCTGATCCAAGATATTCTGGACACAAGAGAGGCAGGAAAATGACCCGAGCGCCGGATTTTTGGCATAAACCCAAGCCGGATCTGCGGGCGCAACTGCTGCGCCCGTTGGGCGCGCTTTACGGCATGGCAACGGCCCGCAGGTTGGCACAGGGCGCGCGGGAGCGGCTGAATATTCCCGTGATCTGTGTCGGAAACATCAACGCGGGCGGTACAGGCAAAACGCCCACGGTCATGGCCGTGGTAGAACATTTGCGCGGCCTGTTTCACGAACCGCACATTGTTTCGCGCGGGTATGGCGGCACGCTCGATGGGCCTGTGCAGGTTGATCCTGCGCGGCACAGGGCGGCAGATGTCGGGGATGAACCGTTGCTCTTGTCCGCCTTTGCAGAGGTTTGGGTGGCCAAAAATCGCGCCGCCGGGGCGCTGGCCGCGCAGGAGGCAGGCGCAAGCGTTATTGTGCTGGATGACGGGTTCCAGAATCCGGCGCTGCACCAAGATCTGAGCATTGTGGTGGTGGACGCCGCAAAGGGGTTTGGCAACGGATTGTGCCTTCCCGCTGGGCCGCTACGCGAACCTGCGGCGGTTGGATTGGCGCGGGCCGATCTGCTGTTGTCGATTGGGGATGCGGCCGCGCAATCAGAGTTTGATACCGCCGCGTTGCCCAGCGCCCTGCCGCGTGTACAGGCCGCACTTGCACCTTTGCAAACCGGCATGGATTGGACGGATACCAAGGCTTTGGCCTTTGCCGGCATCGGTCATCCGGAGAAGTTCTTTGCCACCTTGCGGGGCCTTGGCGCACAGATCGTACATGCCGAGGCGCTGGACGATCATCAACCTTTAACACCTGCGCTGATGACCCGATTAGAGGCGGATGCAAAGGCGAAGGGCGCGCAACTGGTCACTACGGAAAAGGATGCGGTGCGCCTGCCTGCGAATTTCCGTAGCAAAGTGATCACCTTGCCGGTGCGCCTTGCCTTGCCGGAAAACAACGCTTTGCTTGATGCTTTGGATAGCTTGCCCAAGCCAGCGTAATCCACATGTTTTGACCTATCGGGATCAGTCGTCTTCGCCCAGTTTCGGCGCTGGTCGGTGCAGCGCCAGATCAGCGCCTGAAAAGGTAAACGGTGACCGCAACCCCGGCACACCGTCCAATTCGATCTGCATCCCCCGCGCCACCACTTGTGGATCGGCCATCACATCGGACAATTCATTGATCGGTCCCGCAGGCACATTATGCGCCTCGCAATCGGCCAGAAGATCATCGCGGCTGCGCTTTGACGTGGCCTCATTCAGCCGCCGGATCATCTCTGGCCGGTTCGCAACACGGTCGGCATTCTTGGAATAATCCGGTGAGGTTGCCATATCCTCAAGACCCAGCAACCGGCAGAGGCGTTGATACTGACCGTCGTTGCCTGTGGCGATGATCAGATGGCCATCACTGCTCTCAAAAACCTCATAGGGGGTCAGATTGGGATGGGCGTTGCCCATGCGCCCCGGCGCGTTGCCGGTCAGCATGTAGTTCATCGCCTGATTGCCCATGATCGCCACGGCGCAATCAAGCAATGCCATATCGATATGCTGGCCTTTGCCTGTCTGGCTGCGCTGATGCACTGCCGCAAGGATCGCGGTCGTGGCATAGATGCCGGTGAAGATATCTGTGATCGCCATGCCGGATTTCTGCGGCTGGCGATCCGGCTCTCCGGTGATCGACATCAGACCGGACATGCCTTGGATGATGAAATCATAGCCCGCGCGGTGGGCATAGGGGCCAGTGTGACCAAAGCCGGTGATGGAACAATAGATCAGCCCCGGAAACGCGTCTTTCAGGCTGTCATAGTCGAGGCCGTATTTGGCCAATCCGCCGGTCTTGAAATTCTCGATCACAATATCCGCGTCGCGCAGCAGGTCTTTGACCTTGGCCTGCCCTTCGGCGCTGCGAAAATCAGCCGTTACAGAGGCTTTGCCGCGATTGGCGGAGTGGAAATACCCTGCGGTCACATCCTCGTCGCGGGTGACAAAGGGCGGACCCCATTGGCGGGTGTCATCGCCATCGGGGCTTTCGACTTTGATCACCTCGCATCCGAGGTCAGAGAGTGTTTGACCGGCCCATGGGCCAGCCAGAACACGGGCCAGTTCAACAACTTTCAGCCCTTGCAGTGGTGCGGTCATTAGCCGGCCAGCTCTGTTTCGATGATGTCTTTGAGCTGATCATAGGCCATGTTGCTGTACTTGGTCCCGTTGATAATAAAGCTGGGTGTGCTGTCGATATCATCAGCTTTGCCGTTTTCCTGAAACCACGCATAAAGCGTCTCGGCCTGTTTGCCGTCCTGCAAGCAGGCTTCGATGGCGTCATTGTCCAATCCCGCCAGACGCCCGATTTTGCGCAGCTCATCGACAATTGCCGCAGGCTCACCCGCCCGCGCCCATGTAGATTGGCTTTTGTAAATCAGGTCGATGATGCCAAAGAACTTTTCCTCACCGCCGCAGCGGGCGATCAAAGATGCCCAGATGCCGGGTCGGTCAAAATAGACCTCGCGGTAGACAAACTTGATTTTGCCGGTGTCGATATAATCCGCCTTGAGCTTTTTGAACGTGCCCTCGTGGAAGGCCGCGCAATGCGGGCAGGTGAAAGAGGCATATTCGGTGATGGTCACAGCTGCGTCCGGGTTGCCAAGCACCATGTCAGGCACGCTCGACGTATCCACCTCACCACTGGTTTGCGCATTTGCGGCATTCGCCAACGGGTTCACGGGTGTTGACCCGCTGCGCGAGTTGCTGGTCAGGTACCAGCCGCCCGTTCCCACAACGGCCAACGCGCCAAGGATCATATTTCTACGGTTCATGTCGTTTCCTTTGTCAGCTTTTCAGCGTTTGTTCTTGTTCAATATGTTCTCGCCCAGCCGCGCAAGGGCATCGCGCAAACCATCGTCCGATACCGGATCAACTGTCGCCGCCGCTTTTTGACGCAGCGCGGGGTCAGGTTTTGCCGGGGGCGTCTTAGGCTTTTGATGGGAGAAATCCACCTTGCCTTCGGCAAAGCCGGTGGCGGCGGTTTGGGTGATCCGGACACGGGCAATGGCGTTGTAGCCATAGACCGCATTCACCTTTTGCCGCAGTTTTTCCTTTTGCATTTCCAGCATCGGCGCATTGGCCCCGGTGGTCAGCAAGGTCAGAGTTGCGCCCATTCCGCCCCGACCATAGCCAACCTCAACCGGGCGGGCCATAGCGGCGATATCGGCGCCTGCGATCTCGGCCCATTGGGTTAGCAGGCGTGACTGGGCAAAGCCGCGGGTCTCGCTGGCACGGCGGATCTGGTCGGTCAGCAGGCTGTCCGTCCGTTTGAACCCTTTTGTACTGGCGCGCCGTGGCGGCATGACTATGTTTCCCTTTGGATCGGGTTCAACATAATGGTTTGCCCCCGTATCACCAGCCCAGAGCGACAGCGGAGCCATAAAGAATGCGTGAGACAGACCAGACAGGCGATCTGCCGCGCATCTTGCTGGATTGGTATGACGAACATGCCCGCCAGATGCCGTGGCGGGTGGCCCCGGCGGATCGCAAGGCGGGCCAACTGCCCGATCCCTATCACGTCTGGATGAGCGAGATCATGTTGCAGCAGACCACTGTTGCGGCGGTGCGGGACTATTTCACCCGTTTTGTCACCCGCTGGCCCAAAGTGGCGGATCTGGCCGGTGCCGAGGATGCCGATGTAATGGGGGAATGGGCCGGACTTGGATATTATGCCCGTGCCCGGAACCTGTTGAAATGCGCACGCGCGGTGGTTGCTGACCATGGTGGGACATTTCCGACGGACCATGATGCGCTGCTGAAACTGCCGGGGATTGGCCCCTACACCGCCGCAGCGGTATCCTCGATTGCGTTTGACGCGCCGCGCACCGTTCTGGATGGAAACGTAGAGCGGGTGATGGCCCGGCTTTACGATATTCACACACCGCTGCCCGCCGCCAAACCAGAACTGATGGCGCAAGCCGAAGCACTGACGCCGCAAAGTCGGCCAGGGGATTATGCCCAAGCCGTTATGGACCTTGGCGCAACGATCTGTAGCCCCAAATCGCCCGCCTGCGGCATTTGCCCATGGCGCGATCCGTGTTTGGCACGGACACGGGGCACGGCGGCAGTTTTGCCAAAGAAGACCCCGAAAAAGCCCAAACCGGTGCGTCATGGCACGGTCTATCTGGCACAACGGGCCGATGGCGCTTGGTTGTTGGAAACGCGCCCGGACAAGGGGTTGCTGGGCGGCATGCTGGGCTGGCCGGGGTCAGAATGGCTTGATGCACAGGAAGAACGGCCATTGGGTGATCCGCCGGTGCAGGCCAACTGGCAACCGCTTGATGGTGAGGTGCGCCATACGTTCACGCATTTCCACCTGATGTTGAGCGTGCAAACCGCGACCATCGCTGCCGATACGGCCCCAACCAAGGGCGCTTTTGTCCCGCCGGACAAATTTCGCCCCTCCGATCTGCCGACAGTCATGCGCAAAGCGTTCGATTTGTCGCGCAAATAGCGCGGCGTCAGTGTTTGAGAGGATCACCGTTTACGGTATATCAACCTCAAACACGCCACTAAGCCGGCAGGAGCCCTGATGCCAAACACCGCAATCGCACCGCAAGATCTGGCCCGGTTTTCCCGTGCCCTGCCCTTTTGGCTATCGCTCGGGCTGATCCCGCTGACCTGGATCTGCGCTTTTGTGGGTGGCTGGTCGATTGCGCTTTTGCCGATTGTGACGTGGTTCCTGTTTTCGTTGCTGGATGCGGTGCTAGGCCTGAACCTCGACAATGCTGATCTTGAGGCCTCTGAGGACGATATGTTCTGGTATCGGCTGGTCACATTGATCTGGGTGCCTGCGCAGGCCCTGACTGTGTTTGGGCTGATCCTCTATGTGCCCTATGCCGAACATCTGGGTACAGCGGAACGCGTGTTCCTGTTTATGGGCGTTGGCGTCGTGACTGGCACAATCGGGATCAACTACAGTCACGAATTGATGCATCAGAAAAACAATCTGGAACGTTGGTGGGCCGATATCCTGCTGGCGATGGTGCTTTATTCGCATTTCCGGTCTGAACATCTTTTGGTGCATCACCGCTATGTCGCGACCCCACGCGATCCTGTGACAGCGCGGTACAACGAAGGGTTTCACCGGTTTTATCCACGCGTTTTGCGGCAATCGCTGGTCTCCGCCTTTCGGGCCGAGGCACAGATGCTGGCCCGCAAAGACCTGCCATGGACCGACCGGCGCAATCCGTTCTTTCGCTATTGGGCGTTGCAATCTGGGTTCCTGCTGCTGGCGCTGATCCTTGGCGGCATGACCGGTCTGCTTTTGTTTCTGGTTCAGGCGGGCGTGGCGATCTGGCAGCTTGAACTGGTCAATTACATTGAACACTACGGGCTGACGCGCAAACATCTGGGGGATGGCAAATACGAACACGTCCAGCCGCGCCATTCGTGGAATGCGGCGCACCGGGCGTCAAATTGGCTGTTGATCAACTTACAACGGCATTCGGATCATCACTACAAACCTGACCGCCGGTTTCCGGTGCTGCAAACCTACGGCACCGATCAGGCACCGCAGCTGCCCTATGGCTATCCGGTGATGACCATGGCCGCGATGGTGCCGCCTTTGTTCAAGCGGATCATGAACCCCCGCGTGCGCAACTGGCGCGAGATGTATTACCCCGAAATCACCGATTGGCACGACTATAACAAGCGCCGCACGCCAATGCCCCGCTGAGGGGGCCGAACGCTTTCTTAAGACTTGTCTGCCATGCCTGTGACATCAGCCGTCACCGGGGGGTGTCATGCAAGCCAACACGCGATCAAAGTCCAAACCGTCAGGCACCTGCCTGATCATTGAAGACAGTGAATTTGATCGGGAACGCCTGACCCGGATCATTGGAAAGTCGCATCATGAGATGCATGTCGAAGTGGCGGCAACGTTAAGGTCAGCGCGCTCCGCATTGATCCGCAAACCGATCACACTGATCTTGCTCGACAATAACCTGCCTGACGGGCTCGGCGCGAATTTTGCACTGGAACTGGCCGAAGACCCCAAGCTTGCGCAAATCCCAGTCATTTTGGTCAGTGACTGGCCCTCCCCGTTCATGTGGGAAAAAGCACAGTCGGCGGGCGTGGCCTATGTTCTGTCGAAAACCGAATTTGACAGCCGTTACGTCCACGCCGTGATGTCGCTCATGACCACAAGATCAAGGAACAGAGCACAGCCGACACTCAATTAAGCCTCGCAATCGGTCTCGTCGCGGGTCGCGCAGACGTCGATTGGGTTCGTATTTGCGCGGCACAGCAGTGCAAACAGTCCTAACCTGTCTGTAACAATGCAGGAGGGATCTATGCGCGGAAGTTGTCTTTGCGGTTTGGTCAAATACGAAATATCAGGCTCACCGCGTCCGGTTGTCGGGTGCCATTGTACGCAATGCCGAAAATCTTCGGGCCATTATGTCGCCGCAACCCAAACGGCCAAATCCAGCATCGCCATCACCGGACAGGACCACCTGACCTGGTTCCAATCGTCACAAACCGCACGGCGCGGGTTTTGCGCCACCTGCGGCAGCCAGATGTTCTGGACCGAAGAGACCAGCGACAATATCTCTGTGATGGCCGGATCCATCGACGGGGACAGCGGTCTGTCCATGGATCGGCAGCTGTATCCGGATAACAAAGGCGACTATTACACGCTGCCTGAGGTGGCGGTGGTGGATCAATCCACACTCAAATAAAAAAAGCCCCGCCAAAAGGCGGGGCCAAGGTGAGTGCCCTTTAGGGCGATCCTTCGGCAAGAAGGTCGCGGGCACCGGCGGTGTTCGAATGTTTGGGTGTTTAGTTGGCCATCTCGGCGCGGATCTGTTGGCGCAGAAGGTCAATCGGCACACGTTTGCCGTCCTTCTTGAAACACCAATATGTCCAGCCATTGCAGCTTGGCGCTTTTTCATACGCCGCGCCGACCTGATGAATAGAACCTTTCACGTCGCTTCCGATCAATGTGCCATCGGCACGGACCTTGGCCTTGTGGCGACCGTTGAGGGAATAAAGTTCCTCTCCCGGACGCAACATGCCGCGTTCGACCAACTGGCCGAAAGGCACGCGCGGTTCTGCGCGTTTTGATGTTGTTGTTTGCAGGGCTTCGCGGTCAAATTTGCGCACCTTGCTGATGCGTTTTGCCGCCACCTTGCGATAGCTTTCTTCGCGTTCCAGACCGATGAAGTCACGGCCCAGCATCTTGGCCACAGCACCCGTGGTGCCCGTGCCAAAAAACGGATCAAGAATAACGTCACCGGGATTGGTGGAGCCCACCAGAATGCGGTGCAGCAGACTTTCCGGTTTTTGGGTCGGATGTGCCTTATCGCCGTTGTCATCCTTCAGCCGCTCGTGACCGGTGCAGATTGGCAAGACCCAATCACTGCGCATCTGGATGCCTTCGTTCAGCGCTTTGAGCGCCTCGTAGTTGAAGGTGTATTTGCTGTTTTCATCTTTACCCGCCCAGATGATCGTCTCATGGGCATTGGTGAAACGTTTGCCGCGGAAGTTGGGCATCGGGTTGGACTTGCGCCACACCACATCGTTGAGAATCCAGAACCCCTGGTCTTGAAGCGCCGCACCAACACGGAAGATGTTGTGATAGCTGCCGATAACCCAGATCGCCCCATTTGGCTTGAGCAACCGCCGCGCGGCCTTGAGCCATTCGCGGGTGAATTCGTCATAGGCTTTGAAGCTGGCGAACTGATCCCATTCATCGTCGACGGCATCGACCTTGGAATTGTCAGGCCGGTGCAAATCGCCGCGCAATTGCAGGTTATAGGGCGGGTCGGCAAAAATCAGATCAACGCTGCATTCCGGCAATGCGTTCATCAAATCAATGCAGTCACCCGCAAGAATTTCGTTCAAGGGAAGCGCTGTTGCGCCCTTTGTCATGGTCTTCATCATACTGCCTCTGTCCGCGGTGCTTTTGCACTCTGTGGTTGGTGACAGGATGACCCCAAGGCGATTCGCGGTCAAATTCTTTTTTGAATCAATCAGTTAAGTTTTATTCTTGATACAAGATATTGTGGACCGGTTTGAACGAACGTCTATGGTGTGGGGTCGCACCAAGTTTTTGCAGTGCTTCCATGTGCTTTTTTGAGCCATATCCCATGTTGGTTTCCCATCCATAACCGGGATGCTGTTGCGCCAATGACAACATGACACAATCCCGACAAATTTTTGCCATAATTGAAGCCGCCGAAATCGACTGTGACAGGCTATCGCCTTTGACAATTGTTTGGGAAGGCAGGACCAAACCGCGGGGGATCATATTGCCATCAATGAGCGCAAAGTCCGCTGGCGTCTTGAGCCCTTCAAGGGCGCGGAGCATTGCGAGGTGGCTGGCACGCAGAATGTTATGTTCGTCAATCTCTTCGACCGTGGCATGGGCAATCGACACATCCGCCACCTGCATGATCTCGTCATAAAGACGGGTGCGGGCTTTCTTTGTCAGTTTTTTTGAATCGTTAAGTCCCTCGGGGATGTTTTCACGGTCCAGCACCACCGCCGCTGCTGTCACTGGACCGGCAAGCGGGCCGCGACCCACCTCATCAATGCCGGCGATGCGGCTGTATCCCTGTGCCTGTGCGGCACGCTCAAATGTAAAATCTGGTGTCATGGCACACCCAAACCGCAAGACAGCCCGAACCTCAAGGGCCGGGCTGTCTGCAACAGTTTACTCGTTACTGTTTTTGAAGGCGGAAGACTGCCCGAACACTCTCCCGCCTCCAACCGGCGGCACGGGGGCGCGCCACCGGTCCGGACACGCAGTTACCTGCGGGCCAAGCGGTAGCCCCGATCCCGCAGACAGCGGGCCTCATATCCGCGGCGATTGCCGCGCGGGGTATCAAACACATAGAGACATTGGCGGGGCAGACGGTTCACGAAGTCATAGTTGTTCTTCAGGCAGCGGCGGCCAAACATCCGCACTTTGCCCCGTCCTGTGCGGTAGCTGTGGAAACATTTACCCGGCAGCAGCTTGCGATCCACCCGGCGCGGCAGAGGGCGCGGCTT
>Ga0316202_10001003_pt1 | contig 24545 bp, 19 predicted proteins | sample 3monrhotite_MG_FD_204934 | JGI IMG/M metagenome (GOLD analysis project Ga0316202, IMG submission 204934) | Microbial mat bacterial communities from mineral coupon in-situ incubated in ocean water Damariscotta River, Maine, United States -... | ecosystem: Environmental > Aquatic > Marine >... | reverse complement strand
AAAAAAGGCTGCATATCCAAAGATATACAGCCTTTAAAGTGGCGGAGCGGACGAGACTCGAACTCGCGACCTCCGGCGTGACAGGCCGGCATTCTAACCAACTGAACTACCGCTCCAATTGAAATGTGAATTATTCATCATAATAAACGTTTCAAAACTTTTCCTATACAGGAAGTGGTGGGCGCTGCAGGACTCGAACCTGCGGCCACCGCCTTGTAAGGGCGGTGCTCTACCAACTGAGCTAAGCGCCCCTGATTCAGGATCACTCCCTCTTCAGCGCGGCGAACAATAACGTCTGTCCGCCAACATGCAAGCTTATTTTACAGCGTCTTTCAAGCCTTTGCCTGCCTTGAATTTCGGTGCTTTTGAAGGACCTACTTCGATCGCTTCGCCAGTACGTGGGTTGCGTGCAGTACGTGCAGCACGTTCAGCTACTGAAAATGTGCCAAAACCAACCAAACTAACGCTATCACCACTCTGCAATGCACCTGTAACGCCACTCAACACAGCTTCAACAGCTGCTGTTGCTGCTGTTTTACTTAGGTCAGCACTTGCTGCTACATGGTTAATCAATTCTGCTTTATTCATTTTTTCCTCCCAGAAATAAAGGTATAGGCGAACTATAGTTCGCTTACCCCACTATCTGTCAAATGATTTTTGACAGCCTAACAATTAATGCCTTGAAATGGAGCTTTTATCTAAATAAATATCCACCAAAGAGTTTTGCACAAAATCTTCCGGCATACTCATACCCTCTGGAACACGCGTCAAGACGTACTTCAAGACTTCATCCATATGCGAAACACTATGTACCTTCAAACCTTTCAGGATATTTTCAGGTATCTCCTTGAGATCTTTGACGTTTTCTTCAGGAATAATCACTTCAGTCAAGCCACCACGGTGAGCCGCCAACAGCTTCTCTTTCAAGCCACCAATAGGCAAAGCTTTACCACGTAAGGTAATTTCACCTGTCATACATACTTCTTTTTTCACGGTAATACCCGTCAAAGCAGAAATAATGGATGTCGCCATGCCAAGACCAGCCGAAGGGCCATCTTTTGGAATAGCGCCTTCAGGAACATGCACATGAATGTCTACGTTTTGATGAAAGTCAGATTTCAAACCCAAACTCGCAGCACGTGAACGCACATAGGTTAATGCAGCTTGAATGGATTCCTGCATCACATCACCCAACTGCCCTGTTACCGTTAACTTACCTTTACCAGGCATCAATGCCGTTTCAATTTGCAAAAGCTCGCCACCAACCTCAGTCCAAGCAAGCCCTGTAACCACACCCACTTGATGTTCTTCTTCCATCATACCAAAGTTATACTGGCGTACACCCAAGTAGGCTTCCAAATCATCACGCCCAACTTTTAACGCAACTTTAGGACTATCCTGAACCCAACGACGCGCCATTTTACGACAAAGCTTCGCCAATACACGGTCCAAGCCACGCACGCCCGCTTCACGCGTATAATAACGAATCACGTCGAGCAAAGCCTTATCGTCAACATCAAAGCCTTCATCTTCACTAAGGCCGTGATTTTTAAGCTGTTTGGAAAGCAAGTAACGCTTCGCAATCGCTAGCTTTTCAGCTTCGGTATAACCAGACAAGCGAATCACTTCCATACGATCCAACAATGGACCTGGAATATTCAAGCTATTTGCTGTGGTAATAAACATCACTTCAGATAAATCATAGTCCACTTCCATATAATGGTCGTTGAAAGTGTTATTTTGCTCTGGATCAAGCACTTCCAAGAGCGCCGATGAAGGATCACCTCTAAAGTCTGCCCCCAGCTTATCAATCTCATCTAATAAAATAAGTGGGTTCTTAACGCCAGCCTTTTTCATAGACTGCACAACTTTACCCGGCATGGAACCAATATAAGTTCGGCGGTGACCACGAATTTCTGCCTCATCACGCATACCACCCAAGCTCATGCGCACAAACTTACGACTCGTAGCCCGTGCAATCGAACGTCCAAGCGATGTTTTACCCACGCCTGGAGGCCCCACAAAACAAAGAATAGGGCCTTTCATCTTGCGTACCAACTGCAATACAGCTAAATGCTCAAGAATACGCTCTTTAACCTTTTCTAGGCCAAAGTGATCTTCATCCAAGATCGCTTCTGCAACACTAAGGTCACGGCGTACACGGGTACGCTTTTTCCATGGTAAATCGAGCAACCAATCCAAATAATTTCGTACAACCGTCGCTTCAGCACTCATAGGCGGCATCATTTTCAAACGTTTCAGCTCAGAATTCGCCTTTTCCTGAGCCTCTTTGCTCAAACCACTCGATTCGATTTGTTTTGCCAAGGCTTCCATATCACCTTGCGTATCATCTTCGCCCAATTCTTTCTGAATTGCCTTCATCTGCTCAGATAAATAATATTCGCGCTGTGATTTTTCCATTTGGCGCTTCACACGTGTACGAATACGCTTATCCACCTGCAAGATTTCCATCTCATCTTCCATATGGGCATACAAACGCTCTAACCGTTCAATCACACTAGGGATTTCTAACAACGCCTGTTTCTCTTCTAACTTGAGGCTTAAATGCGAGGCAATCGTATCCGCCAACTTATCCACTTCTTCCACAGCTGCAACAGAGACCAGCACTTCAGGCGGTGTCTTTTTATTCAATTTCACATAAGCTTCAAATTGCTGTTCAACCGTCTTGGCAACCGCTTCACGCTCGCGTAAATCATCATCAGATTCTGGCATAATATGATAATTTGCGCGTAAAATATTATCATCATTTTCGATACTTGCCACACGCACACGTGCGCCACCTTCCACCAATACTTTGATCGTACCGTCTGGCAGCTTCAGCATTTGCAGGATATTTCCTAGTGTGCCAACCTGATAAAGATCTTCAGGGTCAGGATCATCTTTATCCGCATCTTTTTGTGCCAGCAAAATAATTTTTTTGCCCGACTGCATCACTTCATCCAATGCACTAACACTTTTCTCGCGCCCTACAAACAAAGGCACAATCATATGAGGAAACACAACAATATCACGCAGTGGTAAGACGGGTAAAACACCTTCTTTACCTACATCCTCAACCTCTTCACTAGCACTTTCCCATTCTGCCACATCATTCTCCTTACGTTGCACATCAAAACACTAGTCCAGAATCATCTGGTTTTTTTTATTCCTATGCCGCTTCATCATCCGCATGAAACACCAACACAGGCTCTGCATCACCTTCCACAACTTGGCGGTTGATGACGCATTTCTCCACATTTCCCATGGTTGGAATTTCATACATAACATCCAACATCACAGTCTCCATAATTGCCCGCAAACCACGTGCGCCCGTTTTACGTTTAATCGCTTTATCAGCAATCGATGACAAAGCATTATCTGTAAACGAAACATCCACGCCATCATAAGACAATAGTGCTTGATACTGCTTCACCAACGCATTCTTCGGCTCTGTCAGAATCTCTAACAAGGCTTCTTTATGTAACTCGCTTAGCGTTGCCACAGCAGGAAGTCTGCCAACAAGCTCAGGAATCAAGCCATATTGAATCAAATCCTCTGGCTCAACCTGCTTTAACAATATACTAATGTCCTGCTCATCTTCAGCAACCACGTTGGCACCAAAACCAATCGATCGGCTTTTACCACGCGATTCAATAAGCTTTTCTAAACCTGCAAAGGCACCACCCAAAATAAACAACACATTGGTGGTATCTACTTGAATAAATTCTTGTTGTGGATTTTTCCGCCCACCCTGTGGTGGAACATTGGCAACGGTACCTTCAATCAGCTTCAATAAAGCCTGCTGTACACCCTCACCTGATACATCACGGGTAATGGATGGCGAGTCCGCCTTACGCGAAAGCTTATCAACTTCATCAATATAAATAATACCACGCTGAGCGCGTTCAACATCATGGTCAGCAGCCTGCAATAATTTTGAAATGATATTTTCAACATCATCGCCGACATAGCCTGCTTCGGTTAATGTTGTTGCATCTGCCATCACAAAAGGCACATCAAAAATACGGGCAAGGCTTTGTGCTAAAAGGGTTTTACCACAACCCGTAGGACCCAAAAGAAGCACATTACTCTTGGATATTTCAACATCACTTTGCTGGTTATGCTCAATGCGTTTATAATGATTATACACTGCCACCGAAAGCATCCGCTTCGCGGCATCTTGGCCAATCACATAATCGTCTAAAAAGGATTTTATTTCCGTAGGCTTTGGAATTGATGATGTGTTGGAATCAGTTTTTAAAGATGCTGAACCTGCCAGCTCTTCCACCATAATTTCATTACACAAATCAATACATTCATCACAAATGAAAACCGTTGGACCGGCAATTAGTTTTTTAACATCATGCTGACTTTTGCCACAAAAAGAACAAAACAGTGTTGCATCACCATCACTTTGTTTACCCATGTCAAACCTCCATCACGCTCTGCCATAACAGCATTAATTCTTCGTCGAAACCAAACCCGTGACGCTACAAAATACGCATATTGCACATTTTTATTAACAGTACTAACGATTCAAATTGCCAACCATGCTTTCAATAACAAGTTGAAATAAGCTATTGAAGACATTCGAATAAGATAAATCAGTTATGAACCGTTTTCTATTTCAGAACGAGATTCCAGAACCTTATCAACTAGACCATAGTCGCAGGCTTCTTGTGCACTTAAGAAATAATCACGTTCAACATCTTCGGCAACCTTTTCCAAAGGCTGGCCTGTATGCTCTGCCATCATGGCATTCATATGATCTTTTAATTTAAGAATTTCACGTGCGTGAATTTCAATATCCGTTGCCTGACCTTGAAACCCGCCCAACGGTTGATGAATCATCACGCGTGCGTTGGGCAAAACATAGCGTTTTCCTGGCGCGCCAGAAGCTAATAAATGTGCTCCCATACTTGCCGCTTGGCCAACACAAAGCGTTGAAACATCACAGCGAATATATTGCATGGTATCATAAATCGCCATGCCTGCAGTCACCAAACCACCCGGGCTATTGATGTACATAAAGATATCTTTATCAGGGCCTTCGGCTTCTAAAAACAGCAACTGCGCCGTAATCAAGTTCGCCATATTATCGTCAACCTGGCCGCTCAGGAATACAATACGCTCTTTTAATAAGCGCGAAAAAATATCATACGAACGCTCACCGCGCGATGTACGCTCCACTACCATTGGAACCAAATTCATAGATACTCCTTGCAAATCATTTACCATCTACACGCTTATAGGGACAGCAAGAGCGAAATTCAACCCTTACGCTTGAGCATCTCGTTCCTGTTGCCATTCAGACAATGCTTTAGACACAGCCTTGGTCTTCGCTTCTGCAACAATATACGCTACACAACGCTGTTCAAGCAGGCGATCGCGAATGCCCGCCATCTGCTCTTGCTGACCTTTAATCCAAGCAATAAACTGATCATGCTGTTCAGCTGGGTACTGTTTGGACATCAACTCAAGTTCTTCTTCCACAGATGCTTCTTCCACCTCAATTTCAGCCATTTCACGCACTGCCTGAATCAATACAGACAACTTCAAGCTGCGTTCAGCGCGCTCACGCACTTCTTTCTTAAATGCTTCATCAGCTAACATGTCATTATTTGCTTCCATGCCTTGCTGCTGCATGTTTTGCACAACACGTTGCGTTGTATTCTTAACTTCTTCTTCCAGTAAACGGCCTGGAATGGTCATTTCATTGGCTGACAATAGTGCATCCAAAGCCGCATCACGTGTAACCTGTAGAGATGCTTCTTTAGCCTCATTATCCAAACGAGATTGTGCATCTGTACGCAATGCCGCTGCATCATCAAAGCCCAACATTTTTGCCAAAGCATCTTCGTCTTCAGCCGTCTCTGGTTTCGCCACTGATTTCACATCAGTTTCAAAGCGCGCTTCTTTACCTGCCAAATGTGCTGCTTGGTACGCTTCAGGAAAGCTTACATTCACAACGACATGATCACCTGCTTTACTACCAATCAACTGCTCTTCAAAACCTGGAATAAACTGACCAGAACCCAATACCAATGCGTGATCTTCGCCATCACCACCTTCAAAGGCTTCATCATCAACAAAACCAACAAAATCAATCGTTACCTGATCGCTCTTTTCAGCCTTACGGCCATCTTCGATATCATACTTCACCTGTGATTTTTGCAAACGCTCAACCACAGCAGCCACATCAGCATCTTCAACATTTACAGTTGTTTCATCAAACTTCAGCTTGGACAGTTTTGCCACATCCACTTTTGGCCATGTCACAACATCCAGTGTAAATGTGAATTCACCATCTGGCTGCACTGCTGGCATGTTTAATTCAGGCTGAAGCGCTGGCACCAAGCCTGAAGACTCAATCGCTCCAACATAGTGTGCTTGTAACAATTCAGAGACAGTATCTTCGTGCAATTTCGGGCCAAACTGCTTTTGAATCACGTTGGCAGGCGTTTTACCCGGGCGAAAGCCTGGTAGTTTTGCCTGACCACCCAATTTATCGGCATGCTCAGCATAAACACGGTCATACTCAGACTGCGGCAAAGTCACATGAACTTGATGCTCGGTATCACTTAATTGTTTTACATTTGTTTGAATCATTGGCGATCTCCATCACAAAAAATAAGCGTTGTCTCAAAACTAAAAAAGCCACATCAGTGGCTTATAAATATGGTACGAGAGGGGGGAGTCGAACCCCCACATCAAAGATACTGGTACCTAAAACCAGCGCGTCTACCAATTCCGCCACCCTCGCATGAGATAAATAAATCAAAGAACAACCATAGCTCGAACACGATTCAACTATTACGTGCCAAGCGATGCGGCGCGAACTATGCCTATGCCCACCAGCAAAATCAACGCATTGTCCTCACTTTATAATAAAAGTGTGTATTGTGATGAAGCTAGGCATCTATTATAATTCAAAATGACCGTTTATTATAGCTACAATCTTGCCAATAGTTATGGCGATAAAACATAGTGCCAGTGACGGTAAATGGGCTTCATTTCAACAGGTCGATGCAACACAAACATTAAACCTCTCTACAGGAGTTTCAAAGTTCAATGTTTTTCGAGGCCCTTCATCAAGCTGCCTTGCGACTGCATCTAGTTTGGCCTGTGAATGAACTGATAAGTTCGTTCCTTTTGGATAATACTGCCTAAGTAACCTGTGGTGTTTTCATTAGAGCCTCGCTGCCAAGGACTGCTAGGGTCACAGAGGTAGACATCAATATCGATCACCATGGTAAACTTCTGATGATCACTCAACTTTTTACCCCAGTCCCAAGTTAATAATTTATAAAGTTCAGGTGGTGTTTTCCGACTGCTTTATCAGTATCACATAGCGAGTATGACATTCTACAAGTGTGGCAATATAACTGTTATTAAAACCTGCAACCAGATCACCTTCCCAATGGTCTGGAATGGCTCGATCTTCCACCGAAACGGGACGTTCACTGATTGATACCATGTTGGCATTTGTCCACGCTTATTTTCTAAGGTGGCAGAATGTATAGACCTACGAATAGCTCACTTGGAACGAAGATGTTGCAGCAACTCCTTCTTTAGTGCGCCTCTAGCTTGTATATGCGGCCTCAACCGGCCGATGCAACACAGGCTTAAATCTTGCCGCTGGAGTCTCGAAATTTAATGTTTCCCGAGGCCGCTCATTTAACCAACATTCCACACACCATAAATCACTTTTAAGCGTGCTATTCATCCCATCAACTCATGACCGCACCTTGCTCAAAATAATGATTATTAAAGAAAAAACACATCATTCCGATAGATTTTAGTAAGAAGGTGTACATAGGAGAATCCATGAACCCTTTTCGTGCAAAGAAAATCGCCAATCACTTCGACAGCGTCGGCATATTCACGCTAACTCATAAAATCCATGGTGTTAACGTTCATTTTCAAGGCATGCAAGCCTACTTTGAAGATGAGTCGGCATTATGGGCATTTTTGTTTTATATTTCTCACGCCCAGCACCACGAAAGCATTATTACCGAGGCTGAGTTAAAACTGATTGCTTGAGGCAGAATAGCATTTATTGTTAGTTAATCACCAGAAGCCAAATAATGCTTGATATATGCACGTGTCATTCAATATGAAGGGAGAGAGCTTCTACCTTCCAGAAAATCCTTCCGGTAGTCAGCTCACCCAGTCTAATAGGGAGTACGCCCTATTTTATTTACCTGTATTTAACAGCTTTGTAACTTCAGCGGTAATGTCATGCGTATTTTTAACATACAAAACAGAAGGTTTAGTCAGAATATAATCATAACCTTTCTGTTTACCAAGTTCCCGAATCTTTTTGCCAAATTTCGTGTTTATTCCCTGCAATAAACGGTTGCGCTCCGCTGTCATAGAATCCTGAGCATCCTGAAGTTTGCGCTGAAAATCTTTCTTCATGTTATTAATTGCTTGTTGTTTTCCAGCCAGCCTATCTGGAGACATCGCCATAGATTGGCTCAATAAGTCTTTGTCCATCTGACTGATTTTATCACGAAGTACTTCCAATTCCTTCTGCTTCGTAGTTTTCATTTTTTCAAGCTGCGTAAGCCCATTTCGGTATTGCGCAGTATTTTCAATCGCACTTTTAACATCGACAAAAGCAACCTTTAGCTCTTCTGCATAAACATTACTAGAAACCAACAGGCCAAAAGCCAAGACTCCAGCTCCAAAAACACGAAAAATCATAATTACCCCTTAGAACTCATAGATTGAAAAATATGAAGTGTAGGTTTATTTAGTCTATTGTCTAATACATCCGCAATAAAAAAACAAATCCAACATCCTCATTCCTATATGTTGCCACCGTATTTAAACCGAATCATTCACTACTCACCGCGATGGAATAATAGTTTCAAGCGATACTCTTCAGGGTCTTTGGTCTGTGTCAATGCCCCACCACGCGGAAAGAATGCATCATATAAACGCGAAACCCAAAAACGCAAAGCTCCCAAACGCAAGCATACAGGCAAAGCCTGAAGCTCCCGCTCCTGCAAGGCTCTGACTGATTCATAACCTGATAAAAATGCCTGGATGCGATGATCATCCTCATCACCAAGCATCACAGCCTGTGCATTGAGAGTAATGGCAATATCTATCACCCAAGGAGCCGTATGTGCATAATAAAAATCAATAATGCCTGACACTCGATCCCCATCAAACAAGATATTATCGACAAATAAATCCCCGTGAATCACGCCTTGTGGTAAATCTTTCCACGATTGCAAACTCTGATTTTTTAGTTCATCTCGCAATAAGTTCGCTGCCACATCACCATAGGATTCAGCTGTACCTTGCAACACCTGCTCGATATGGGTTTGCAGCCAATCCATACCTGTCGGGTTCGAGCGAGTTTCCTCAAACGACTCACCCGCCACATGTAGCTGTGCCAATGCTTGACCCGAGGCATACAATTGCACCTCATTAAGCTTATCCAGCGTTTTACCTGACAAGCACGAAACAATGCAACCCCATTTCGTCTCGTCTTTATCCTGGACGTTAAACAAAAGTGAATCGTCTCGCCGCTGCATCACATCAGGACATGCCAAGCCTCTGGCAGCTAAGTGTCGCATCAAGCGCATAAAATAAGGTAGTTCTTGTTCATCCATACGCTCAAAAACTGTGAGTACAAAACGACCTTGCTCAGTATCAATGAAGAAATTGCTATTCTCAATGCCCGCTGCAATACCTTCAAAGGATTGCAATGCACCTAAGTTATAATCTTCCAAAATCGTTACGATATTCGTATGGGTGAGTTCAGTGTAAACAGACATGCCGCAAGCCTAGCAGGAATATATGCGAAGGTTAAAAACCTTTATCTCGTGCCTTTAAATCAATGCGCGATACACTCACCCCATGGAATGGGCACAGCAATTTGTAGAGCAATATGGCTATTGGGCTGTATTCATATGGACGTTTATCGAAGGCGAGACGGTATTTATCGTCGCTGCTGCATTGGCCGCTGCTGGGCTACTGGAAACATGGAAGGTGATTGCTGTCGCTGCGTGCGGAGCATTTATTGGCCACTTATTCTTTTTTGTACTAGGGCGCTGGCGTGGTGAAGCCATCATTAACGCCATTCCAACACTACGAAGGCACGCCCCCAAGGCTAATCTAATTCTGGATAAATATGCCCATTGGTCAATTTTTATCTTTCAATATTTATATGGCACACGCTTGGTCGCGGCTATTCTCTTTGGTTGTTCATCGATTGCATTTTGGCGTTTTTTCTTTCTTCAAATCATCAATTGCATCACTTGGGCCATCGCAATTTATACAGCAGGTCACTTTTTAGGCCTCGCTGCCATGACTATTCTGCATGAGTTTGGCATTTGGGGGCTAATTGCTGTACTGAGCATAACAGCTATCGCCGCTACCATCATTTATAGACGTTATGGACATCACCATGTCAAACATCATCTTGATTCAGATGATTCATAAACAGCATCAATTTCTTCCTGATGCAATGCTCGAATATGACGCCGTTTAAGCTTCAGTGTTGGTGTTAAACAGCCATTCAACTGCGTCCATTCCTCTGCCACTATAATAATTTCTCGCACCTGCATATAACTTGCTAAATCAAGTGTCTCGCGCCGCATGCGTTTTAATAACCAGCCATGCAATGCGCTATCCTCGCGCCAATTTTCGGGCAAACTTCCTTGTTTTTTGCCCGCCCAACGTAATCGCAGTTGCTCTTCGTTTATAATTAATAAAGCTACCAACCGTGCTCGACCCTCACCAATCACCATCACCTGTTCAATGCATGGATCATGAGTCAAATGTTGCTCTACCACTGCTGGAGGTACATTTTCACCACTGGAAAGCACCATAATTTCCTTTTTGCGATCAACAATAAACACATAACCATCATCATCTATCTCAACAATATCGCCTGTATGCAACCAACCATCCACATCCAAAACTTCTTTGGTTTCAGCTTCTTTTTGCCAATAACCCTGCATCACCATCGCACCTTTTACCAAAAGCTCACCATCGTCGGCAAGTTTTAGTTCTACGCCCGGCAAAGCAGGCCCAACACTTGCTGGTTTAATCTTTTTTTCGATATTCACGGTGAGTACAGGTGATGATTCACTCAAGCCATAACCTGGCAATACGGTAATATCAGCTGCCAATAAAAAATTAGCAATCCGCGGACTTAAAGCGGCTCCGCCCGAAACAAACAGCCGTAAATGCCCACCCATCTTGGCGCGTAGCTTGGCATTCACAACGCCATCCAAGAGCTCCCACAACTTGGCCTTCAATCCCTGCAAATCTTTACCCTCTTGGCGTAGTTTAAAACGTTGCATACCCAAAGACTGCGCTTGTTTGAACAATAAATTTTTTACCGCAGAGGATTCCATTTTTGCATGCACACCCGCATAAATTTTTTCATACAAACGAGGTACAGAAATTATTACGGTCGGCTGCACTTCAGGCATATCTCGCATCAAAGTCGTAACATCTTCGGCATAGGCGATTTCGGAGCCGCATGCCATGGGTAAGAAGTGCCCAACCGTACGCTCAAAAGCATGTGACACTGGTAAAAAAGATAAGAATACATCATCGGGAAATATAGGTACGCCGCCCAAACCAGCCCAAACATCGGAGAGTAAATTGCCGTGAGTCAACATCACGCCTTTGGGGTGCCCTGTTGTACCCGAGGTGTAAATTAATGTCGCCAAATCATCACGCGAAGGGCAGGAGGCATGTAACTGCCCATCCCATGTCTCATCGCTAGCAATCGCAGCCAGTGAATCCGTTTCACCATGGAACACCAACATCGGCTTATCATAACCATTCAACTTTGCTTGTTGCGCCCCCTCTTCCACCAAAACCAAGGCACAGCCTGCATCATCAAAAACATACTGCACTGCTTCAGGACTATCCGTAAAATAAGCTGGCACGGTTACCGCACCAATACGCAAAATGGCAAAATCCGCAATCAGCCATTCAGGGCAATTATGCCCTAATATGCCCACGCGATCGCCTGGCTTGATGCCTTGTTTTTCCAGCCATGCTGCTACTCTTAAAACCGCTTGCTGCGTTTTGATACGCGACCACTGCACCCATTCACCATCTTCTTTACGAAATCGCAACAAAGGCTTATCCAACCATTCCGAAGGAGATGACAGTAGCAAATCCGACAAAGACGAAGCCTGCTCAGCTCGTTTAATACCTTTACATACCCTAGGTAAAGTCATTCAATACCTCCAAGTTTACAGGTGGTTCAAAGCCCAAATCGGTAATAGTTTGCCTTAGTTCTGAACGTTCGCGACCTGCAAAGTAGCATAGTAAACCACCTCGAAATGGCGGAAATCCGATACCGTAAACCAATGCAGCATCTAAATATTCCGCATTGTCCAACACAGAGTCTTCAAGGCAGCGCAGCGATTCAAGCAACATCGGAATCAAACAAGCATCAATCACTTCTTGCCCAGCCATCACAGAGGGGCGATCCACTATGTTCGCATCAAATTCCTTTTCTTGGGCTGTGTTGACATGCATATTGGCATGCACACTCGATGATGCATCCGGTGGTAAATAACTATCCAATGCCGCACTGGGTTCCTGACGCTTGCCTTTGTTATAAGTATAAAACCCAGAACCGCTTTTTTCGCCAAGAAGACCATCCGCCACCATTTTGGCAAACCAATCTGGCATGGCAAACTGTCCATGACCTTCAAGCGCGTCACTTAAATGCTCACCAACATGCAGGCAAATATCCAAACCTACCCGATCCGCCAATTCAATCGCACCCATTGGCATACCAAAGTTTTTTAACACCCCATCGATATGCTGTGCCGATTGCCCTTGCTCCAATAGTCGCAATGCCGCTGTCATAAACGGCATCAAGCAACGATTAACCAAAAAACCAGGTCGATCGGCAACAATCACAGGGAATTTCCCCCAATGTACGGCAAGTGCGGCCACCGTCTGCAATGTTTTTTTCGTGGTTTTTTCCCCTGCGATAATTTCTACCAACGGCATCTTCGGTGCAGGGTTAAAAAAGTGTAACCCAGCCAAACGCCCTGGGTATTTCAAATCTTCCTGCTGCTCGCTTAGCGATAGCGATGAGGTGTTGCTTAATAATAACGTCTGACGGCTCACTTGTTCTTCCACATCTGCCCAAAGCGATTTTTTCACCTCTATTTTTTCTAAAATAGCCTCAACCACCACATCCGCTGCTGCCAAACCACTGCCATCCAAACTTGGACGAATACGCTGCAAACGTTGTGGTCCTCGCTGCCTATCACGTTTAGCAACAGTCGCGGCTGATTGCAGGCCATGACTCAAGGCCTCAGGAGATAGATCATGCAAATCCACCGTGCCACCTTTGGCGGCAACCCAAGCAATGCCACTACCCATCACTCCCGCACCATACACCGCCGTATGCTGCAACTTCGCAACTGTCAGCTTACCTTTTTTCACGGCATCTTGATGTTTTAATGCCTCACCCAAGAAAAATACGCGAATCAAATGTTTGCATGTTGGGGTTACAGCCAAATGTCCTATCGAATTCGCCTCCCAAGCATAGGCAGCATTACCCTTCAACCCCGAAATAGCACGTAAAGCATTCAAAGTCCCCACCAATGCGGGGTAGGCTTGATCCATATCTACATCTTGGAATCGCGCTCGTAATTTTCTCTCCGCGAGCATGAAAAATAGCCGCCTAGCTGGCCATACTGCAAACCATTTCGGTTTCATCACATCAACATTCACTTTGCCTTGTGCGGCAAGCTTTTCAATGGCTTGCTCCACCTGTTCCTCGTGACACAGCATATCTGCCAAGCCAATACGTTTGGCACGTTTGGCATCGACAGCGCGCCCGCTTAAAATCATTGGCGTGGCAACCGTCCAGCCCACTCTGCGTGGTAAGCGTATACAACCACCAAAACCAGGGTGAATACCGATTTTTATCTCAGGCAAACCCAAGCGGGTTTTATCATCAGCAACGGCAACAATATAATCACATGCCATTGCCAGCTCCAAGCCGCCACCCAGGCACACACCTTGCACCACAGCCACCGATACACTCGATAGTTGTTCAATGCGCAGACAAACAGATTGTCCACGCTTGGCTAATTGCGTTCCTTTTTCAGCATCTTGCACTGCCGCAATGGCATGAATATCCGCCCCTGCTATAAAACAACCTGCTGTATCACTTTGCAGCACCAAGACAGCTGGTGGACTTGATTCTAACTCATCCAAATAGCCTTCCAGAGCCAACATGCATGCCTCATCCAATATATTAACGGGTTTATCACTGCGTGAAAATGATAGAATTACGCGATCTTTTTTGCGTTTTAATTGAAGCACCGATTTCACTGCCATGACTCACTCCCAACCAATGTTGCACCGCCTTGGCCACCACCAATACACAAGCTTGCCAAACCTAAACCGCCACCCGTTTCACGTTTTAGCTGCCTCAACAGTGTTAAAATTAATCGTGCACCTGTCATACCGACAGGGTGTCCCATAGCAATCGCCCCACCATGCACATTAAGTTTATCCGTGTCTGGTGCGCCCATCGCACTGTCCGAATCCCATGCTTTTTTCGCAAATTGCTTGGAATCCATGGCTTTAAGGTTGGATAACACTTGCGCGGCAAATGCCTCGTTGATTTCCACTCGTGCCATATCGCTCATATGTAATCCTGCCTTGGATAACACACTATGGCTTGCATGCACTGGCCCCATGCCCATACGTTCTGGATCACAGCCTGAATACGCCCAATCATGAATATAGCCCAAGATCGGCCAGCCTTCAGCCTCAGCTTTTTCTCGATGCGAAATTAATAACATCGCCGCCCCATCAGTAATTTGTGAGCTATTGCCCGCTGTTACCGTGCCCAATGGTTTTTCAAAAGCAGGGCGCAAGCGCTTCAAAGCCTTCATGCTTTGCTCACCACGCACCCCTTCATCCATATGTACAGGTGCATATGATGAGCCTGCAAATAAATGCATCACTTCCTCATTATACCAACCTGCATCCCAAGACTCCGCAGCACGTTGGTGACTTTGCAAAGACCATTCATCCTGCTCCTTGCGTGAAATAGCAAATTCGCGTGCCAATACTTCCGCTGTCTGTCCCATGCCCATGTTCACAATAGGATCGGTTAAACCCTCCATCAAAGAGATACGCGGTTTCCAAGGCGCTTGCATCACGCCCCACATAGCTTTTAAACGTGATGGAACATCTCTGGCACGTTGCAATGTTGCCATTTTTTCGCGGAATTTATCATGAAATAATAAGGGTGCATGGGTCATGGATTCAACACCACCAGCCAAGATGACATCGGCACGACCCAGCTGTATTTTCTCAGCAGCATCGGTAATCGCCTGCATACCCGATGCACAATTACGATGCACCGTATGGGCAGGAACAGCACGCGGCACTCCTGCTTGCAAAGCAATCACGCGGGAAATATTCGTCGCCTCTACAGGCTGAATGACATTACCAATAATAACAGCATCAACATCATCACGGGTAAGCCTTGAGCGCATCAAAAGCTCCCGTACGGTCTGCATACCCAAATCTACTGCCGAAAGATTTGCCAGAACTCCGCCCATTTTACCCAAGGGGGTTCGAATGCCTGCTACTACTACAATTTCACGCTTATTTTGTTCCATGCAAGCTCCTGATATTAACACTTTTTATATTGTAGCAAATATACAACGCCCATGCACAGATGCGTCGTTGTTCCTGTTCAAACCTTTCAAAGGTAGACTCCCACCCATGCTTATTCGCCTAACCAATATACCTGTCGAACTGGATGAATCTGAGGCCTATCTACGCCCACGCATTGCCAAGCTACTACACGTATCGAGCAGTTCGATTACGAATATAGCTATTGTACGCCGTGCGATTGATGCACGCAAACGTAGTGCTGTGCATTTTGTATGCAGTATTGAGTGTGAAACCAGTGAAGCACCAACCCTCCCGCCACAGGCCAAAATCATCGAAACATCCAGTCTTATTGTAGACAAACCTGAAGCATTACATGGCAGCATAACCAACCAACATAGCATTATTGTTGGAGCCGGTCCTGCGGGTTTGTTTGCAGCACTGGCCTTGGCTGAGGCTGGTATACGTGTAACATTGTTGGAGCGCGGCCAGCCTGTTGAAAAGCGCATGCGTGATATTGGACGCTTGCGCAGTCGTGGCGAATTAAATCCTGAAAGCAATGTCTGTTTTGGTGAGGGCGGTGCTGGCACGTATACCGATGGCAAACTTTATACCCGCATCAAACACCCCTTTGTACGTTGGGTCTTGGCAGAGTTTGTGCGCTTTGGCGCAGATAAGAATGTTTTGATTGATGCTCACCCACATTTGGGAACCGATAAGTTGGTTCGCATCATTCGCCGCATGCGCGAGCATCTTTTGGAGCTAGGTGTTGATTACCGTTTTAATGCCCGCGTGGATGCCATTTTACAACATGAACAAAAAGCAGCAGGTGTGCGCCTAGCCGATGGCGAAGAAATCATGGGCGATCATATTGTCTTAGCGATTGGCCATTCAGCACGTGATACCATTGAAAATTTACATGCCCAAGGCATGGAAATTGAAGCCAAAGATTTTGCCGTGGGCGTGCGAGCTGAACACAACCAAACATGGGTCAATGATTGCCAGTTTAGCCAGTTTTCAGGGCATGCTTCCTTAGGTGCCGCTGAATATAAACTAACCCATCAAGTCAGCGATCAATACATTGGCAAACGCGGCATTTATAGCTTCTGCATGTGCCCTGGCGGTCTGATTGTGCCCTCACCTACCGAAGAAGGCATGATGGCAGTCAATGGCATGAGCAATGCTCACCGCCGCAGCCCACTGGCTAATTCGGGTGTCGTGGTGCAAGTCACCCCTGATGACATTCAGCGCCATGGTCTAGGAAATGATGCTTTATGTGGCATTCGTTTCCAACGCGAATTAGAGAGGGCTTGCTTTGACATGACGCAAACACCCTATGCTGCGCCTGCCATGCGCATTTCGGATTTTGTTGCTCAAAAAGCCACTGGGAAACTGGCTAAAACAAGTTTCAAACCTACTGTTGAAGCGGCTGATTTACATGACTTGTTCCCTAAATGGTTAGCTGAGCCACTGCGTGAAGGCTTGATCGCATTTGACAGGAAAATGAAAGGCTATGTGAGTGATGAAGCCAACCTACTGGCTGTTGAATCGCGTACCAGCTCCCCGATTCGCATGGTTCGAGATCAAGCTATGCAATCAATATCCTTGCCCAACTTATATCCTATCGGTGAAGGTGCCGGCTATGCTGGAGGCATTGCTTCTGCCGCTGTAGACGGGCTTAAAGTTGCGGCTCAAATTCTAAAGTAATTAGCCTGATTCTATGACTGACCCAACACTTTGAAAATAATATCCCGCAGTCCACTTGGAAGATAAGGTTTCTGAATAAACCCTGCTAGCCCTTTACCTGCAAAACGGTTGGTTGCGTCCTGCTGGTTATAACCCGACGATAGAATGACAACCACATTCGGGTCAATCGCGCGTAACTCACGATAACATTCTTCGCCATCCATCTTGGGCATCGTCATATCCAGGAGCACCGCGCTCACCTCATCTTGATGCTCACGGAACACCTGCACACCCACCTCACCATCTTGCGCTGTTAATACCGAAAACCCAAAACTTTCGAGCATCATAGAGGCAGTCACACGAACAGTCTCTTCATCATCAATCACCAATACTTTGCCCTGTCCCTTCTTTTGGATAGCCTCCAGTGGCTTAGATTTCTTTTCCACTTCCTGTACATCACTGCAAGGGAAGGTGGATTCAAGTTGCAAGTGCACCGCTTTTAGCTGAGTTAAAGACTTCATGAGGCGTTCGATATCCGAGGCACTTTCTAGGTCTATGATTAATCTTCTTCACTGCTTCGGCAAGAGCTTTATCAGTCATGTTTTTAAAGCTACTGCCTTTGGGGAAATATTGTCGCAATAACCCATTCGTATTTTCGTTTAAACCACGTTGCCAAGATGAATACGGATCAGCAAAATAAACAGTGATCCCTGTTTTCCTTTCTACCGTTTGAAAGTATGCATTTTCCTTCCCGTTATCCAGAGTAAGCGTGTGTCTGAATACACGGGGAACGACTCGAAAAGCTTTGATTGTTTGGGATGTGAAAGTGTTAGATGTTTTGTCTGTTAAGCGTGCAGCAATAAGGTATCTACTCCTGCGTTCAACATGGGTAGCTATGCCTCCAGTGCCTTTACAACCCTCTACAGTATCACCCTCCCAATCACCAACCCTGTTCCGTAAAGCAACTTCTTTGGGTCGGTCATGGATACTAACCCTGTTTGGGATCAACCCGCGTAAAGAGCCGTACTTACGTTGTTTTTTCCTCTTTTTATGACAGCGACGAAGGTGTGTATATAGATAGCCACCTGCTTGAGCATCTTTAAATACCCACTGATAAATGCCCTCAATGCTGCATCGCATTTGTTTGTTATTTGGATAATCAAGGATAAGGCGCTTAGATATTTCATCGGGTGACCAATCCTTTTGAATCTGGTGGCAAACATGATTGTACAACAGCTTATTGGAAGCCTTACGATGATGCCGAGGCTGGCTAGCTCGCGCATCTGCTTTAGGTTGAGCATTACCATGATAATAAACTGTATATGGTGAGCCATTGCGCTTAATTTCCCTGCTAATATTGGTGTGATGTCGACCCAAACGACGGCCGATCTCACGAAGGCTTAGACCGTACAGTTTTAGATGATAGATGACATAACGCTCATGCTCGCTAAAATGATGATAGGACATGGAAGGAATCTCCTGATGGTGACGTTGTCTAGTAACCTCACACTATCAGAAATCCTTCTATGTCTTCATTTTCTCACTACTGGTGCACTTGGAAGTTGAATCCACCGAATAATATCTTAAACGTTGTGCCCTTCCCAAGCTCTGAGTACATCTTAATCCCACCATGGTGACCACGAATAATACCTAAAATGGCACTCATGCCCAAACCTCGACCCGTAAATTTTGTAGTAAAAAACGGGTCGAATAATTTTTTCTGCGTCTCCGCATCCATACCGCAACCAGTGTCAGAGACCTCCAATGCAACATAACGTCCCGCTTTTAAATCACTATCAACATATGTTGTTGCAATATATTGCTCATCAATCTCTACCACACCCGTATAGATGGTAAGCGTGCCACTATGTTTATCAATCGCCTCCGAAGCGTTAATAACCAAATTCATGATGACCTGCTGCATTTGTGCTACATCTGCTTCAATGGGTAACAACTGTTCCGAAAGATCCAATCGCATGACAACATTTTTATCAATCGATACCTGCAAAAGGTTCATCATCTCATGCACTAGCTCGGTTAAGTTAACGGGTTCAATAATAAATTTTCCTTTCCCCGAATAAGCCAGCATTTGTTTGCACAATGCTGCGGCACGATCGCTCGCCTGCTCAATATTTTTCAACAGAGGTCTGGCTGGTGACAAGCGATCTAGCTGTAGTTTTGCCAAAGCAGCATTTCCCATAATAGCGGTAAGTAAATTATTGAAATCATGGGCAATTCCCCCTGCCAAGACACCCAGAGATTCTAAGCGCTGGATATGCTCCAACTTTTCACGTTCCTGCTTCAATACTGTGATATCGCGCTGAACGGAGGTGAAGCCCATAATATTTCCGTTGGCATCGATAATAGGTGAAATAGATTGTTCCACTTCATATGACTCACCATTTTTATGGCAATTAATAAACTCTCCATGCCATAACTGTCCGCTCAACAATTGTTTCCACATTCTTTTATAAAATTTTTCCGGCATTTCCCCACTACTTACCATGCGAGGTGTTCCACCAAGCAACTCTTCTTTTGAAAAGCCAGATAGGCTTTGATATGCAGGATTCACATACTCAATGACAGCATTGGCATCCGTAATAAGTACCGCATCTTGAGCCTGATTCATGGCCTCCATCAAACGTGCTTGTTGATATTCTAACTCTGTACGCTCGGTGATGTCCCGAATGGTTGCCAAAAATAATTGTTGCTCTCCCACTTGCATATCATTGATACGTACTTCAATGGGAAACAGCGCTCCCGACTGGTTTAAGCCATCTAATTCTTGGCAAACATTTACGTTACCTTTAGATCCCTTAACCTGTTTAAGCATTTGAGTGTATTCGGTCCGAGATCTTTCAGCCAGAAGAGTCGCAAATGATAAACCCAAAAGTTCATCTTCGGTATAAGAAAACATCTTGAAAACTGCTGGGTTCACACGCTCAATAGTCCCATCCGAATCAATAGTGATGATGCCATCTGTTGTAAACTCCAGCACTGCACGTATACGTGATGTCTGATCATTCACCCTTTGATCCAACAAACGGTTATTTTCAGCCAAGGACGTAACCATGTGCTCTAACGATTGCTTAGAGGCCTGTAGTTGCTGGAGCATGGCATGAAAAGCATCGCTCAACACACCCACCTCATTACCTGTAGACTTGGGCAGCTCAACATTCTCTTTTCCCAATGCAATATCAGTACTGGCCTTGGTCAATTTCCGTAACGGCCTCGTAACGCGTTGGGTTCCGATAAACAGAATAATATACGTCAATAATAAGGCCAGCAGACTATAAATAATCAACGATTCTCGAAGCTCATACCAGGAAGAAAATGCTTCCTCGGTGTCTATTTTAACCACTGCCCCCCACTGTAAGGCTGGTATATACTGCCATACCGCCAATACTTCCTTATCACGCCAATCAATCAGTTTACCAGCACCTGTTTTACCTTGGCTTGCCTCTCGAATAGGCAATGCATCGTTCGCATCCAATGCAATCGTGCGCTCAAAAGCAGCATTAACATCATGGCGCAAGGGCGCGGTAATAAGAACATGTTCACCCACTTTTTGACCAACAACCACCTCACCTGTTTCACCCAGTCCACTGTAGTTATTCACCACATCATAAAAACGCTGCGCATCAAACTGAAGTGCTACCACGCCTATCATTTTCTGGTGCTCCATAATCGGCGCGGCAATAAAGGCCGTAGCCTCTCTCGATGGTTCATAATATGAAAATGTACTATTGCTAGCTTGTAAGTTATTTAACGCTTGGTTAAAAACTTGTGCTAAACCTGTGTCATTATACGGGCCTGTTTTTAAATTCGTGGAAAAGTCGGACGCATGCTGAATGCTGTAAATAATATTGCCTTCTACATCCATCAAAAAGAGGTCATGGTAACCTCCATTCTCTAAAAACTGTCTAAAATTTTCTCCATTTCTCTGATCTGCCTGTTGATATGCAACTGAATCAACCCCACCATTGTGGAATGCCTGAGAGAACACACGCACTGCCTCTCGTGAGGATCGAATACGACTTAATCCGTCTATATGCTTTAGGTGCTCACTAATATATTCATTGATGGTGGAAACTTTTTCATCAGCCAGACTTTCCAGTGACTGCAAATACTGCTTTTCAATGACCTGATTCACATGCTTGAATACATAATAACCAATCGCCATACCAACAGGAATCAAAATCACCATCATCAACACGATAAATTCGCCAAAAATCGAATGTAACCATGAGCCTTTTAAACGCACAGGCTTACTCATTGACGTCCCCATGCTTTGCCGTCGATGGCGCTTCCCAGTGACCATGCCAACCTTCATACAACCGCGTTAAAAAAGCATTAGCTTCGAGTTTTGATATGGTTGCAGGGTATGGTGATGGCCGAATGGGGCGAGCCGATGACCAAAGCACATCAAACTGATGGTTTGAGTTTATTTTCCCAATCCGACTCGTTTTCCAGAGGTGTTGCGTACTATCGTCAACCGTAACAGTACCTTCTGCGGCTACCATACTTTGGTGTTTGATGATCTCTTGGATCACATCAGCCTCATCAGTCTGTGCGGAGAGAACCGCCCCTGCCCACAAGTGTACGCCCATCCAAGCCGCTTCCATGGGGTCACTCACTGGTTTATTTTTGCCAAATTTCGTTTGATAAGTCTCAATAAAATGCTTATTTATTGGATTATCAATGCTCTGAAAATAACTCCATGCCGCATAATGCCCAACAGCATCACCATGCAACTGTCGCAACTCTACCTCACCAATACTAAATGATATCACAGGTATATCTTCAGCATCTATGCCTGCCTTTTTCAGAGCATTGAAAAAAGTGATATTGGAATCACCATTGATAGTATTCAATATCAGATCGGGTTTAAGCATTTGAATATCTGCAAGCACCGCAGTCATATCCTTGCTAGCCAAGGGTACGTAACGCTCGCCCACTATGTTACCGCCTAAACTTGGCACTTGTTTATGAATCAACCAATTCGCAACGCGTGGAAATATATAATCAGAGCCAAGCAGGTAAATACGAGATCCAAAATGTTTTAATGACCAAAACACCGCAGGGAAGATTTGTTGATTGGGAGTAGCGCCTGTATAAACAATATTAGGTGATTGTTCCAAGCCTTCATATTGCACAGGGTAAAAAAGTAGGTTATGGTATTTTTCAAAAATAGGTTTGACTGTTTTACGACAGGCTGAAGTCCAGCAGCCAAACACAGCACTAACTTTCTCGTTCACAATCAAATGCTCTGCTTGCTCAGCAAACACCAGCGAGTCCGATTCCCCATCGGCAACCACAGGCTCAATCATACGCCCCAACAAACCACCTGCGGCATTGATTTCTTCAATTGCCAACAGCGTCGCTTCCATCACGGATGCTTCACTGATTGCCATCGTGCCAGAAAGCGAATGCAACACCCCGACTTTAATAGGCTGTAATGGCTCTTCGTGCAAAAGCATCCATGTAGCGAACACCAACAACACAGCGACAATCAATGTGCCAATATTTTGCAAGTAAGCCTCCCGTATTTCCTCAATCACTACGGACTTCCACATCTAGGATGGTACAGTAAAGTACACTTACCTACAATTTAATAACCACAAAAAGCCTAGATGCTATTAATGTGAGCCTTCAGCCTCTTTTTCTTTGGAGAATGCGGCTTGGTTTTTACCAATTAGCGTAACCAGAATCCCTGAGTAAATAAACGTAGAGAGTAAAATAACACCAATCACGACGGCCTTAAACATTTCCAGATGTTCAAAAGATGCTGGAATCATCATCAACATCACGATGGATAAGCCGCCTTTAATACCCGCAAAGGTAAGCACTCCCCACCAGCGAAAATTAATACTGGTCATTTTATCGGTCTGGTTGGTAATCATGGCAAATTTTGCCATCATCGCAGCTCGAATCACTGTCGTTGCTAAAAACATTACTATGATTTCTGTTTTATACTGCCACAGCAACGACATATTAATCAGCTCTGCCATCGCTACAAACAACACCGTATTGGCAACAAGGGCGAGCAACTGAATATCCTCTTTGGTACGCACGTGGCGCTGGTGCTCCTCCACAGATATTTTAATTTTATTAATCGCGCTAGCAATCACATTTTTAGAAGGCCCTTTTTGAATAATACCTTCTTGATGTTCAATCTGCTCATCATCATGGCTCATCGCCTTCATCATGACATGGTTAACGGTAATCGTTGCAAAAATACAGGTTAAAATGCCTGAAAGGTGCATATGTGTTTGCATACCCAGCATATTTAATAATGCATAAAAATGCTCGGCGAGTTCAAATCCACCATAACCTACCAAGATTAAAACAAGCATTTCCGCCGTGCGGTTGGTGGTAGTTTTCATGAGTGCAAGCCCGATATAACCAAACGCTACACCCAAGCCGGAAGAGCCCAACACCACAAGCACACTTACCTCAGCCACATACCATGCTGTGATTTCACCACCATTCAAGGCATACAAACCAACAAATACAAACACAATCAACGCCGTGGCATCATTAAACAAACTCTCGCCTTCACACAAAATCTTCAACCTATGCGGCAAGTTAAAGTTGGAAAATATACTCACAACCGATACAGGGTCGGTCGCCAAGACCATAGCAAACAACACAATAATCGCGGCCGTTGAAAGGTTATATTCACTAAATAGTGTATCTCCCATAAGCAATGCCGCTAATACCGACAAAGAGACTGCAACCACCGCCAGGTAAAATAAACTAAACCCATGCTCTTTTAAATCAGCAACGCTTAGTTCAAGGGAGTCACAAATAAGTAAGATTGGCAACAACAATAAAACCAATAAAGCAAAATGCTCAGCATCGCCCGTTAACATAAAAACATCACCCATCAAGGCGTGAAAAATAAAGGATAAAACAATCAAACCCAATGGCGAGGGCACCTTAAATTTGTCTTCCAGCTGTAATGCTAGGTATAGCACACTCACAATTGCCAATAACGTTATAATCATCTTGCTCTCCATTGGTAAGGCTTGTACAGCTTGCTATCTTAAATAATTAAAATTTAACCTTCCAATGGCTCAAGCAAAAAACCTGCCAATGTGTCATATCATGATATAAGCAATGAATATCATGTATAGCAACCCATTACCAAACAACATGCGACCATTTAAACGCCCGCTGGCTTGTAAAAAGTATAACCACGCACTACCTGC
>Ga0316202_10000999_pt1 | contig 24574 bp, 8 predicted proteins | sample 3monrhotite_MG_FD_204934 | JGI IMG/M metagenome (GOLD analysis project Ga0316202, IMG submission 204934) | Microbial mat bacterial communities from mineral coupon in-situ incubated in ocean water Damariscotta River, Maine, United States -... | ecosystem: Environmental > Aquatic > Marine >... | reverse complement strand
GTTAAAACAGTCAGGTGATGCATTTCTCTTCGATCTTTTCATTGCGCATCTGTCCAGTAATAATCCACCAAAGCTGTGAATGCTGGCGCATTTGTACCTGAGTTTCCGGCAAACAAGCTTGTCGAGGTAACAGTAAGGGTGTGCGCAAAAGTCACGGCCGTCTGCCAGCTACTGCCATCGTATGAATACTGTTGGGTCCACTGGTCGCCCTCACGTTTGACGCGCATGTACAACGACCCGCCTGCTGTAATCGTAGTATTCACCCTGGTGGTTGGCTGCCCCGCCTGGAATGTTGCCGCGAAAATTTTCAGATTGTTGCCGTCATGGTAAAAATCAAAACGCATAAAGTTATTTGCGTCCTGCTCGACCAACATCCCTTGAAGCTGGTATTTTTGCCCCGGTGCTGAATCAAACTTCACTTCAGCAAAAAAGTCCTGATTGGCTACCGCATGAGTGATCCGTGCCGAATCATTACCGGAACTCCACACATCGTGCGACACCCCACCACCCACCGATATGGCAAGCTGACCATTGGTGACGTTGGCTGTCGAATCACCAACCGGATCCACAAATGCCCATTGTGCTAGATCCAGCACCCCTCCATTGAACTCATCCGACAGCGTCCCTGGAATGGGACCATCGCCCAGCAACGTGGCAAAAGATCGGCCCACCGAAACCGTCCCGTTGCCGCTCGCATCAACAGAGGTTATCCGGTAATACACGGTTTGGCCGGGTGAAAATCCCGTTAGTTGCAAATTGTGGGCAAGGCTCAGGCTACCACTGCCAACCACAGAGCCATAAGTGATATCGGTACCATACTCAATACTGGAAGTAGCCAGTTCATCGGTAGCCCAACTGATGGCTGCATCCGAGATCGTAATCTGCTCCTGGATATTACTAATAACAGGCGCAGTCAAATCCGCTACTGGTGTAAATGTCAGATCTGCCGAATTACTCGTATTACCACTGGCGTCAGTGACCGTAATCTGGAAATGATACAACGTATCTGTCACTAACCCAGACAATATGGCACTGTGAGCAGTCACTGTAACAGCATTATTGACCGAACCGATTTCGTAGGATGTCGTCAAACCATAGGCCAATGAGCTGCTAGCACTTTCATTAGTATCCCAGGTAATAATGGACTCATTAGCACTGACGGCCACCTGCACATTGCTGATAACTGGCGCGGTGGTATCCACTGGCATATCTTTATCGATCCAATAATAATCGACCAAAGCGGTGAATGCTGGCGCATTTGTACCTGAGTTTCCGGCAAACAAGCTTGTCGAGGTAACAGTAAGGGTGTGCGCAAAAGTCACGGCCGTCTGCCAGTTGCTGCCATCGTATGAATACTGCTGAGTCCACTGGTCGCCCTCACGTTTGACGCGCATGTACAACGCCCCACCCGCTGTAATCGTAGTATTCACTCTGGTGGTTGGCTGCCCTGCCTGGAATGTTGCCGCAAAAATTTTCAGATTGTTGCCGTCATGGTAAAAATCAAAACGTATAAAGTCGTCCGAGTCTTGCTCTATCAGCATGCCTTGAAGCTGGTATCTCTGTCCCGGTATTGAGTCAAACTTCACTTCAGCAAAAAAATCTTGATTCGCTACCGCGTGAGTGACTCGTGCTGAATCATTACCGGAAGTCCATACATTGTGCGACACCCCACCACCCACCGATATGGCAAGCTGACCATTGGTGACGTTGGCTGTCGAATCACCAACCGGATCCACAAATGCCCATTGTGCTAGATCCAGCACCCCTCCATTGAACTCATCCGACAGCGTCCCTGGAATGGGACCATCGCCCAGCAACGTGGCAAAAGATCGGCCCACCGAAACCGTCCCGTTGCCGCTCGCATCAACAGAGGTTATCCGGTAATACACGGTTTGGCCGGGTGAAAATCCCGTTAGTTGCAAATTGTGGGCAAGGCTCAGGCTACCACTGCCAACCACAGAGCCATAAGTGATATCGGTACCATACTCAATACTGGAAGTGGCCAGTTCATCTGTAGCCCAGCTGATAGTTGCACCCAAGGTCGTAATTTGCTCCTGGATATTACTAATAACAGGCGCAGTCAAATCCGCTACCGGTGTAAATGTCAGATCTGCCGAATTACTCGTATTACCACTGGCGTCAGTGACCGTAATCTGGAAATGATACAACGTATCTGTCACTAACCCAGACAATATGGCGCTGTGAGCAGTCACTGTAGCAGCATTATCAACCGAACCAATTTCGTAGGATGTCGTCAAGCCATAGGCCAATGAGCTGCTAGCACCTTCATTAGTATCCCAGGTAATAACCGCCTCATTAGCACTAACGGCTACCTGTACATTGCTGATAACCGGCGCGGTGGTATCCACCGGCATATCTTTGTCGATCCGATAATAATCGACCAAAGCCGTGAATGCCGGTGCATTTGTATCTGCATTTCCAGCAAACAAGCTCGTCGAAGCAACAGCCAGAGTATGTGCAAAAATCACGGCCGTCTGCCAGTTACTACCGTCGTATGAATACTGTTGAGTCCACTGGTTTCCCTCACGTTTGACGCGCATGTACAACGATCCACCTGCTGTAATCGTAGTATTCACCCTGGTAGTTGGCTGCCCCGCCTGGAATGTTGCCGCGAAAACTTTCAGGGTGTTGCCATCACTGTAAAAATCAAAACGCATAAAATTATTTGCATCCTGCTCGACCAACATCCCTTGAAGCTGGTATTTTTGCCCCGGTGTTGAGTCAAACTTCACTTCAGCAAAAAAGTCTTGATTGGCTACCGCGTGAGTGACTCGTGCTGAATCATTACCGGAAGTCCATACATTGTGCGACAGCCCACCACCCACCGATATGGCAAGCTGACCATTGGTGACGTTGGCTGTCGAATCACCGACCGGATCCACAAACGCCCATTGTGCTAGATCTAGCGCCCCTCCATTGAACTCATCCGACAGCGTCCCTGGAATGGGACCATCGCCCAGCAACGTGGTAAAAGATCGACCCACCGAAACCGTCCCATTGCCGCTCGCATCAACAGAGGTTATCCGGTAATACACAATTTGCTCGGGTAAAAATCCTGTTAGTTGCAAACTGTGGGCAAGGCTCAGATTGCTGCCACTGTCAACCACGGAGCCATAAGTAATATCGGTACCATACTCAATACTGGAAGTGGCCAGTTCATCTGTAGCCCAGCTAATGATTGCACCCGAGGTCGTAATCTGCTCTTGGATATTACTAATAACAGGCGCAGTCAAGTCCTCTACCGGTATAAATGTCAGATCTGCCGAATTACTCGTATTACCACTGGCGTCAGTGACCGTAATCTGGAAATGATACAACGTATCTGTCACTAACCCAGACAATATGGCACTGTGAGCAGTCACTGTAGCAGCATTATCAACCGAACCAATTTCGTAGGATGTCGTCAAGCCATAGGCCAATGAGCTGCTAGCACCTTCATCAGTATCCCAGGTAATAATGGCCTCATTAGCACTGACGGCCACATTAGCACTGGCGGCCTCATTAGCACTGACGGCTACCTGCACATTACTGATAACCGGCGCGGCGGTATCTACCAATATGTCTTTATCAATCCAATAGTAATCAATCAGCGCGGTATAAGCAGGAGCATTTGAACCTGTGTTTCCTGCAAACAAACTGGCCGAGTTTGGCGCCAAACCATATGTGAAACTAACCGCTGTTTGCCAACTTATACCGTCATACGAATACAACTGAGTCCACTGGTCGCCCACACGTTTAACACGCATATACAGCGCGCCCCCAGAAGCAATCACATCATTGACCCGTATAGTAGGAACACCATTTTGGAATGATGCGGTAAACACCCGGAGATTTGAACCATCACTGTAAAAATCAAAGCGGATAAAATTACTGCTGTCCTGCTCGACTAATAACCCTTGAATCTGATACTGCTGCGTAGGAATCGAATCGAATTTAACCTCCGCGAAAAAATCCTCATTAGGCAATACATGAGTTACCCGCGCAGTGTTGTTAACACCGGTCCAGACATCATGCGCCACTCCTCCATTCACCGACAGCGCCAACTGACCACCACTCACAGTAACGGAAGAATCACCTATCGGGTCAACAAAAGTCCATTTGCTCCCGTTGAGCAAAGTACTACTAAATTCGTCCGAAAGACTCCCCTGCACCGGCGGGGTGTTGGAATGCGTGATAAATGACCGCCCCCCTTTAGTGGTGACATTACCATCCACATCCACTACGGTAATTTCATAATGTACGGCCTGACCTGGCAACAACCCATTGATAGTCATGCTGTGACTGGTGTTAAACACAGGATCGCTTATCGTCGAACCGTAAGTGGTATCTACCCCATATTGAATAGTTGCCGTAGCAAGCTCGTCTGTTGTCCAAGTGATGACTGCATCGACGGTACTTACCTGTTCTGCAACATTCCCAATAACCGCACCAACACTGCTCACAGGCATGATGGAAACATTGCCGAACTCAACATCCGCATGATGCGCTACCAGCATCAGTGAACCGACCTGTGGTGTAGTTGGGTCACCAGTCCCTGTCAGATCCCAGCTCGTTGGCTCCTCCTGTCCGGCTTCCCACCATTTCAGGCTATAACTGCTTTCCTGATCAACACCGGTCTCCACCCGCATCTTCATTACATACGGCAGACCAAACTGCAGCTGCCGTGAAGTATCTGTTTGCAAGATGCCACCCTGGCTCCCCAACAACTCCAGTCTTTCATTGGTCGTACTCCGCCATCTGTACCAACCCAAAGCACCAATCGGCCGCCAACCAATCTTAGGCTGTGTTGGTACGACATTGATATCGTTGTGCCCTATCCATCGTGTTAACAACCCCACTCCTGGGCCGTTGCTCGGAGAGGCATAACCCGCTGGATCAATGGAATACACGGTAAGTGGAACAGTAATTTCGTAATCTGTCCAACTTACGTCACCAATGGCGATCAGCCGGTCATACCCCACATCCTTCGTGCGCACACCCGTCGGTAAGAGATCCCAGTTTCCATCAACAATTTGTGCGACATTCTGGATACTTCCGGCGCTAGCCCAATCAATCGAATAAGAGGTTGGCCACACGCTGCCATCATAATAATTCACGGTAACGGTCTGTTCCGTGGAATAGCCCAAACTATCCACTGCCGTAATCTTCAAGGTATTGACGCCCTGCTGCAAAGTGCTTCTGTCAATATCTATGTTAAAGTCACCGCTATTGGCCAAACGGTAGTCATCTGCTCCAATGGTCAATACCGTTGCCGGGCCGTTATCCAGGGTATAACTGAGAGAAGCAATACCATCCGGATCAGATACGTTACCCAGCACATTCAGCCATTTTTGCGGTGTCCCTATAACGCCAAAATCCTGGGTTATCCCATACCAAACATCGACTAGAGGAAGTGTCTCGCTCCCACTGCCCCCCGTTTGAATAACGATGTTCTGTGAAAGTCCACTATTCCCACTGGCATCCTGGGCCGAAATCTGAAAATTGTAAGTTGTGTTCGGCGTAAGCCCATTCACGGGTACTTCGTGTTGGAACCCCGGAGAAACTCCGCTGGACACTGAGCCCAATTCATACGAGAGAGTTTCCCCGTAATTTGCCTGCGATGTTGTAAGCTCATCCGTCACCCAGGAGAGCAACACTCCGGTTGGCTGGACAGACGTCTGAATATTACTGACAACCGGAGCAACATTATCTATTGGCACATTCGCATCCTCAGGGGAAATCGGAGAAGCCGTGTTAAAAAAATAATCAACAATGGCGGTGTGCTGCGGTGGCGAACTGCCGGCGTTCCCCGCAAAAACCCCCACCGTCCCTACTGCGAGCGTATGGGTGAAACTGACAGCCTGAACCCAGGTCACACCATCCACCGAGTACCACTGGGTCCATTGGTTTCCGACCCGCGCCACCCGTAAAAACATAGGGCTTCCAATAGCAACTACCGTATTCACCTTCACACTCACTGAACCGTTGCTAAAAGCCGCTGCAAAAATGCGGGTATCCGTGCCGTTATTGGTAAAATCGAAACGCAAAAAATCACTGGCATCCTGTTCGACCAGTATGCCTTGCAGTTGATACTGCTGACTCAGAGGAGATTCAAACTTGGCTTCTATCTCAAAATCGGTATTTGCCACCGCTTGCACCGCCCGTGGCGCCATATTTCCAGAAAGCCACACATCGTGCGATGTGCCTGCTGGAACATTTATTTGTAGTGTGTATCCATCAACTGATATAGAACTATCACCAATCGGATCCACCATACTCCAAAGGCTCGAATCAAGGGACATAGAATTAAAATCATCGGAAGTTAGCGCGTAGGCTGTTGATGAAAACCAAGGCAAAAACAACATTATTAGTGCTAGAGCGCCAAGGGGACGAATACAAAATTTGAGCATACTATATATACCTACATTATTTACAGCATTCCCCTTCCTTTGATCTGCACACTGGCGAAGCAAAAAAAAACCCGTACCAATATTCAGGCTGTAACACGACCCCAGCTCAGAATACCCACGCACCAAACCAAGGCAAAAAACATGCCAAATCACAATTTATGACATTACACAACACGTTACAGCGCATTGCAGGCCGATATAGGAGCGTCCCCATATAACATGTAAATAATTCCGACACTCACAGGTACATGGTGGAATTCTGTTTAGAAACCTGTCCTCGTCAGCAGATATACTGTCGTTATGACACTGAACAGCGAGAGATACAGCGCCCATTAATTGGGCACCATGCTGTAGACTGTTGGTACTTTGGTAACCAAATATGGATGGCCCAGCCGCCAACGTAACTGCTGATGAGTAGGTGGATCGGTCTAGAAAATATGCCGGATTAACCGCACAGTGAAAATTTGGAAGCAAACCAGAGTTTTTTATTCCGCGTAATACTCCGAGCATCAATTAGAAATGTGATTCACTCAGGAGAAACCAACTGGACACGGATTTGTAGTGCAAGATATTGATGCGCGGAGTAAATTGAAATTTCCGAGCTGTATCAATAGTTTGTGCTAGAAAATGTGATCCAACTGATATTTCTGGATTCAAGCAAAAAATCAAAGAAGTCGACCAGAGGGTACCTCTGAAAAGTTCAAATACTACGGCGGGCGATGACTGCACCTACTAATAGAAAGAGGACTGGACTGGCGCTAGGGAATTCACGATCTACCGAAAGATCTTGGTAAAACCAAAAGCTGTTGGCCACAACAGAAAACCAACAAATCAATATCGAAAAGTGTACGAAAATAGGCTTTGTTTTTCTTCAATCCGAAGACATAGGAAAACCCCAGTGTCGGCAACCACGCAATTTTTTTGCGTTACCCCATAAAATGCCGGCACCGGGGATAAATGATCAATTAAGAAGCGTCTGAAAAATGTGCAACCTGATGGCGGCGCAAACCCCGGACACTCACCATCATCAACAACACAAGACCGGTAAAGGGGCCAAAGAAACCAGCGCCACCTTCAGAATCAGACTCATCGCTATTAACTGAGCTACTTCCAACTAAATTATCATTTCCTGTTGGCTCATTTCCTGTTGGCTCATTTCCTGTTGGCTCATTTCCTGTTGGCTCATTTCCTGTTGGCTCATTTCCTGTTGGCTCATCTCCTGTTGGCTCATCTCCTGTTGGCTCATCTCCAGATGCTGCACTCGTCACACTCACATCATCAAAATAGGCAGAATCATTAAAACTACCCACACCGACCTTGCCTGCTCCCAGACTGTTATCGTCAGCGCTCAAAATCAGATTGTCATCAAAACGCACGCTAATAGCATTGCCGATACGTTTAATTTCAATGCTGTGGTACGCATTGTCATTCAACCAATCACTATCTGCCGTTGCCAACGCCGCACTGCGACTACCATTGATAACTTTGAACAACTGGGTGAGATTCTGATTGTTGTTAAATAACACATAATAATAGTTGTCCGGGTCTTGATACCCGAACACTACAGCATAGTCAGCGAATTCATTGCTAGCGACGCTGTCTCCCAGCTTGGCCTGTGCCGTAAAGGTAAAATCACCATGGTCTGCAGGCAACAAAGAATATTCGCCTAACTGACCATTACCCAGGCTACCGAAGTCCGTCGTATTGAGGTAGTACGCCATATCCCCCTCATCCATGACGACTTCCCAGCGGGAGGCGGTCAGACTGTTCCAGCCGTCTGCATTTCCATCTTCAAAGCCATCGGCCGTGCGATAGGTAAAGTTTTGGCTACTATCGGCCTCAATGGTGTTCGGGCTTTTCGCCACATCCTGCACATTGCTGACCTGCACAGTGTAAGTGGTATCCGCGGCAAGCTGAGTCACAGTAAGACTAACGGTACGCTCATCTGAGCTCAGACTGGCAGATGCGACGGTAATACCAGAATCAACTTGATAATTGGCCACATTTTCGGCACTGCTGGTGCTTACCGGCTCGCTAAAAACAAGGTCAACGCGAGTATCTTTAACCGCCAGGGCTGCCACTAATGTCGGCGCAATGGAATCTGACAATACCGTCAACACTGCGCCACTGCCACCGGCACTTCCCAGACTATTGCTGACTTCACAACTGTAAACACTGCCATTATCCGACGAACTGACGCCGACCAACATATAACTGGCATCGGTAGCACCAGAAATGTTGACCCCATCACGAAACCATTGGTAAGTCAGAGGACCGCTTCCTGCAGAAACAATACTGAAACTGGCATCCTCACCTTCTGCCACGGTGACATCATCAGGTGACGCTATAATGCTTGGAGCTACAGGTGACATACTCAAGTCAAAGCGATTGGCATGCGTAAGCGTATTGATACCCATCACCCGAGTTTCGTCCATCGGACGCTTCCATCGGGTAATGGCGTCCAAATAACTTTGTTTTTGGTAATGAGAGTAGGCTAATTCGTATAACGCCATGCTATCTTTTTGGGTGATGGTTGTAATTTGCTGATATCCCGTGTTTGCCCAACCAGCCGGATTGATGGCATAAGGGGTAATATAATCCAGTGCCAATTCCAGGCTCTTGCCAGCACTACTGTAATCATAAAGATTGACGTTACGATGACGCAGGATCTCGGCACCCTGAATCATGGCATTAATCGCATACAACGAGTAATGCAGCCCTTTGCTTCGACTAACCTCCCACCCCATTTTACCACTCCCATCCATCTGCAATGGAACCAGGCGTTTCCACTCTGTCGCTGCAAAATTCAACAGCGCACTGTCATCCAACAAGGCTCCAGCCGAGGCAATCAGTACTACCCGCCAGTTGGCGAAATTATTCAGCCCCGCACCATTTCCTTTGGCATGATCGCCTACTTTTTTCACCCAGTCGGCAAAAGCGGCTTTCTCACCCGCATCCCATCCGTCGTAGTTCCAGATCAAATCCGCACCATAAAAATAACCCGGCAAGGTAATAAACAATTCAATACGATTGCCCGCCGCCGTTGTCGGCGTCATACGCGTCCCCGCATCCAACGACCAAACCCGAATAAAATCGATCGCCTTGTCAGCATATTTCGCCTCACCCGTAAAGGCATAAGCCAAACCTAAATCTCGCACCAAGTTACCCAATTCAATAGCAGCGACGTAATCTCCTCTATCGGCATCGGGGTTAATCTGACCGTCACGACAACCATCCGGCCATCCGCAATACGGCTTCTCGGTATAATACTGATTAGAAGTTTTACCTTGAAAGGTCACGCTCAATAAAGACTTGCTCAATGCCGAGTTGGCCGCTGACATAACCTTGGCGTAAGCACTACTCCAGGGTTCTACGTTGCCACTGACCTTGCTGTTGATGGCATCAATTTCAGCTTGATTCAAATACATATTGGGGTGGGGCCCCGCCACAACCGCATGCGTAAATGTCATAAAAGCGACTAGGGCCAAAGCAGCAGTTGCTACGACTTTCATTGGGTGTTTCTGGGGGCATAAGCCCAGTGAAAAAGCTATCATCGGTAGGAACCTCAAAATTTTGTTAACTGGCAACAATAAAAAACCATGTATATGCAACATCCAACTTCAGGTATCGAAAAATTGACTGATGGATTGTGTGCGCAAGATCTCTTTTAGGGCACGGGAGTCGATGATGAATCAGAAACGAGAACACGGTCACATTGTGAAACAGTCTTCCAATGCTTTTTTATTTGTCGATCATTTTTTAATGATTTTCGACCAATCCCTGCCTCATCAAATGTAACCGGGAACAACGATTTTATTCACGCCAGGGCAGCCATCCAATTCCAGCTAGCTCCTCTATCCCATAGAAACCGCGATACGGGACACCAGCAAAACCTCGGCTCCAGTTATCAAAACACAAAGGCCCAGCCCGTTTAACTTACAACAACGATAAAACCAAACAATAGGTTCCAATTCAAAGACAATCGCAACTGATCGAGCTTGCTACGCATGGATCAGACACCGATGAGGCAATCATATATAAACTGGGGGAACTGTATGTTTTTAATGCAATTTAAAGGCAACAGCTTGCCTTATTGTGTGATTCAATATAATGCCCGCCTGTTTAAACCACTATTTATTTCAAATAGTCAATACCCTAACGTGGAATTCACAAGGCAACCGTATGTAACTCATACTGCAACCCCAAGCATTTTAAAGCAAATGGCTTATCCCAACCTACATCGCCATATTTTCTGCCTCATTGCCATTTTTACACGGTTTTCATCCTCCCGAAAGGGAAACGTCCAATGAAGTCCTTTTTTCAATGCTCCAATGTTTTCTTACCGCCTTGCCAAATTGTTCGGCCTTGTTTTCCAGGCTGGCAATAAAATAGTGGCACTCTATCGTGGTCTTTTACCTATCCGGCGTTCTGATTCGGCCATACCGATCAAGCGTATATCCTGCCACTGAGGGCACGCTGGGTATCAGCGGTGACCAACAAACTAGCAATGATATAGTTTTGCCTATTAACCAGCTTTAGATTGCTTCTGTGTATTCAGAATTTATATGCGGTCGCCCTGCGCCTATCCAAGCAATCCACAATACAGCTTCTATGAACTGGCGGTTATTTCCCGCTATCACTCCACAATTTAGTGGCTCAGGAACACACACGAAATAACTTCCCTGTTTTACAGCCCGTCTTCGCCCGTTCTTCAATCACAAAAGCTCGAAATAGAACGACTATTTCTGCACTTTTGTTCAATCAAAACGAACGAATACGCACTAAATCCGGGCGCCAAACAGGGAAGTTGTTCCGTGCGCGTTCCTTACCTGACAATCGATTTTGAATTCCATCCCATTAGTTGTCGTTTAATAAAGCTATTTTAGTTTAACCGCGTAGCGTAAATCTCGGGGGCTTGCCCCGAACTGGATAGTGTGACTGGGACGTGCCCCAGTCGATACTATCCAGCTTTTGGGTTCTTAAAACTCGGTCGCTTGCGGCCAAGATTTTTATCCTTATTTTATCGCGGTTTGATTGAAAACCCTCTCTAGCATTTTCAATTGGTGACATTTGAGCCATCATCCGTTGATTCACGGTGTGATGGTTACACCCACCACGTTCACATCATCAAAATAGGCAGAGTCATTAAAACTGCCCACACCGACTTTACCTGCTCCCAGACTGTTATCGTCAGCGCTCAAAATCAGATTGCCATCAAAATGCACACGGATAGCACTACCGGTACGTTTAATTTCAATACTGTGATACGCATTATCATTCAACCAATCACTTTCTGCCGTTGCCAATGCCGTGCTACGACTACCGTTGATCACTTTGAACAACTGAGTGAAACTCTGATTATTGTTAAATAACACATAATAATAGTTATCCGGGTCCTGATATCCAAACACCACGGCATAGTCAGCGAATTTATTGTTCGCAACACTGTCCCCCAACTTAGCCTGTGCCGTAAAAGTAAAATCACTGTAATTTTCGGACAACAAGGAATGCTCACCGAGCCGATTACCACCCTGGCTACCAAATTTCGTCGTATTGAGGTAATACGCCATATCACCCTCATCCATTACGACTTCCCAGCGAGAGAGAGTCAGACTGTTCCAATCATCAGCATTTCCATCCTCAAAGTCATCTGCCACATGATTTGATCCACTTCCCGTTGATCCACCTCCGGATCCGGATGCTGTACCCGTCACACTCACATCATCAAAATAGGCGGAGTCATTAAAACTGCCCACACCGACTTTGCCAACACCCAAACTGGCATCGTCGGCACTTAAAATCAAATTACCATCAAAACGCACACGAATAGCGCCGCCAGTACGTTTAACCTCAATACTGTGATACGCATTATCATTCAACCAATCACTTTCTGCCGTTGCCAATGCCGTGCTACGACTACCGTTGATCACTTTGAACAACTGAGTGAAACTCTGGTTATTGTTAAATAACACATAGTAATAGTTGTCCGGGTCCTGATATCCAAACACCACGGCATAGTCAGCGAATTTATTGTTCGCAACGCTGTCCCCCAGCTTGGCCTGTGCCGTAAAGGTAAAATCACCATAATCCCCAGGCAGCAAGGAATATTCACCGAGTCGACCACTGCCCGGACTACCAAATTTCGTCGTATTAAGGTAGTACGCCATATCACCCTCATCCATTACGACCTCCCAGCGGGAAGCCGTCAGGCTGTTCCAGTCATCCACATTTCCATCTTCAAACCCATCTGTTTCAGACGTCGCCTGATAAGTAAAATTTTGGCTGCTGTCGGCCACAATGGTATTCGGGGTCTTCGCTACATCCTGCACATTGCTCACCAACACGGTATAGGTGACATCCACAGTAAGCGGGCTCACCGTAAGGCTGACAGTACGTTCATCGGCTCCCAGACTAGCAGACACGATAGTAATACCGGGCTCAATTTGATAATTGGCCACATTCTCGGCACTGCTGGCGCTAACCGGCTCGCTAAAGAGAAGGTCAACACGAGTATCTTGAACAACCAAGGCCTCTATCAGTGTCGGCGCCATAAAATCGGACAATACCGTCAACACTGCACCATCGCTACCATCGCTACCCACGCTATTGCTGACCTCGCAACTGTAAACACTGCCATTATCCGACGAGCTGACACCGACTAGCGTATAACTGGCATCAGTCGCACCAGAAATTTTGGTGCCATCACGAAACCACTGGTAAGTCAGAGGATCACTGCCCGTGGAAACAATACTAAAGCTGGCATCCCCACCTTCTGCCACAGTAATATCATTAGGTGGTGCAATAATGCTTGGTGGTACTTTTACATCACCCCCCGGTAACCCACCTCCGGATGTTGCCTCCGTCACGCTCACATCATCAAAATAGGCGGAATCATTAAAACTACCGACACCCACTTTGCCAGCACCCAGACTGCCATCCTCAGCGCTTAAAATCAGGTTGCTGTCAAAATACACACGAATAGCACTGCCCGTACGGGTAATTTCAATACTGTGATACGCATTGTCATTCAGCCAGTCACTCTCTGCCGTCACCAACGCCGCACTACGACTACCATTGATCACTTTAAACAACTGGGTGAAATTTTGATCATTGTTAAATAACACGTAGTAATAGTTGTCTGGATCCTGATACCCAAACACCACAGCATAGTCCGCTAACGCATTGCTCGAAACGCTGTCTCCCAACTTGGCCTGTGCTGTAAAGATAAAGTCACCATGGTCGCCAGGCAGCAGGGAATATTCGCCTAACTGGCCATTACCCGGGCTACCAAAACCCGTGGTATTAAGGTAGTACGCCATATCACCTTCATCCATCACGACCTCCCAGCGGGAGGTGGTCAGGCTGTTCCAGTCATCCGCATTGCCATCCTCAAAATCATCCGCTGTGCGATAGGTAAAGTCTTGACTGCTGTCGTCCACAATGGTGTTCGGAGTTTTCGCCATATCCTGCACGTTGCTGACCTGCACAGTGTAAGTCGTGTCTACGGCAAGCGGACTTACCGTAAGGCTGACCGTACGTTCATCTGAACCCAGGCTGGCAGACGCGACACTAATCCCCGGGTCCACTTGATAATTGGCCACATTCTCGGCACTGCTGGTGCTAACCGGCTCGCTAAAAACAAGATCAGCACTAGTGCTTTTAACCGCCAGAGCCGTCACCAGTGTCGGTGCAATGGCATCTGACAAGACCGTTAACACTGCACCACTACCGCCAGCACTTCCCAAACCATTACTGACTTCACAACTGTAAACACTGCCATTGTCCGACGCATTGGCGCCGGTCAGCGTATAGCTGGCATCGGTAGCACCAGAAATTTTAGTGCCATCACGAAACCATTGGTAAGCCAGAGGAGCACTTCCTGCGGAAACAATATTGAAGCTAGCATCTTCACCTTCTGTCACAGTGACATCATCCGGTGACGCAATAATGCTGGGCGCGACAGGCGACATACTCAAATCAAAGCGATTGGCATGCGTCAGCGTATTGATACCCATTACCCGAATTTCGTCCATCGGGCGTTTCCAACGGATAATAGCGTCCCAATAGCTTCGTTTTTGGTAATGGGAGTAAGCCAATTCGTATAACGCCATACTATTTTTTTGGGTAATGGTTGTAATTTGCTGATAGCCCGTGCTCGCCCAACGCGAAGGATCAATGGCATAAGGGGTAATATAATCCAATGCTAATTCCAGACTCTTACCAGAGTTGCTGTAATCGTAAAGATTGACATTGCGATGACGCAGGATCTCGGCCCCCTGAATCATGGCATTAATCGCATACAACGAATAATGTAACCCGTTGGTTCGACCAACCTCCTGCCCCATTTTGCCACTACCGCTCATTTGCAATGGAACCAGGCGTTTCCATTCTGTCGCTGCAAAATTCAATAGCGTACTGTCATCCAACAAGGCTCCGGCCGAGGCAATCAGCACCACTCGCCAGTTAGCGAAATTATTCAGCCCCGCACCATTTGCTTTGGCATGGTCGCCCAATGTTTTCACCCAGCCAGTAAAAGCCGCTTTCTCTCCCGCATCCCATCCGCCGTAGTTCCAGATCAAATCCGCACCATAAAGATAACCCGGCAAGGTAATAAATAATTCAATACGATTGCCTGCCGCTGTCGTTGGCGTCATGCGTGTCCTTGAATCCAATGACCAAGCTCGAATAAAATCAATCGCCTTGTCGGCATATTTCGCCTCACCGGTAAAGGCATAAGCCAAACCTAAATCTCGCACCACGTTACCCAACGCAATAGCAGCGACGTAATCTCCTCTATCCGCATCGGGGTTAATCTGACCATCACGACAACCGTCCGGCCATCCGCAATACGGCTTTTCGGTATAATACTGGTTAGAGGTTTTACCTTGAAAAGTCACGCTCAATAAAGACTTGCTCAATGCCGAGTTGGCCGCTGACATAACCTTGGAGTAAGCACTGCTCCAGGGTTCTACGTTGCCACTGACCTTGCTGTTAATGGCATCAATTTCAGCTTGATTCAAATACATATTGGGGTGGGGACCCGCCACAACCGCATGCGTAAATGTCATAAAAGCGACTAGGGCCAAAGCAGCAGTTGCTACAACTTTCATTGGGTGTTTCTGGGGGCATAAGCCCAGTAAAAAAATTATCATCGGTAGGAACCTCAAAATTTTGTTAACCAGTAGCAATAACAAACCATGTATATGCAACATCCACCGTCAAAAACTGACTGATGAATTATGTGGGTAAGATCTCTTTTAGGACGTGGAAGTCGATGACGAATCAGAAACGAAAACACCGTCACATTGTGAAGCAATTTTTCCAATGCTATTTTGTTTAACGATCATTTTTAATTATTTTCGACCAATCCCTGTCTCATCAGGTACAACCGGAAACAATGGCTTTTGTTCACGTCAGGGCAGCCATTTAATCCCATCGTTTTCCCTTCCCATAGGCACGCGATACGGAATGGAATACCAGCAAAATTTCTATTCCAATCGGCGAAACACGAAGTACAGACTTGAGAAAAAGATCCAATTCGCCCAGCTTTATAACAACAATAAAACCGAGCAGTAGGAACGACACGATATAATCGAGCAATAGGTTCCAATTCTAAGGCAATCGCATATAAATTAAGTAAGACTGTGTATCTTTAGTTGTACTAGCTCAAACTTGATTTGACAGTTACCCGCTTTTTATCGGTGCTTATCAACTTAGATTTGAGCTAAATTCTTCTCCACCCAAATTGCTATTTTTAAAAACCGATACCTCAAGGTAATATTATTACTCGCTGTTAACTCTCTGCTGCCTTTCCGCTCGACGTTTCATTCGCAGCTCATATCGCTCCGGGTCCGTTAATTTTAATTCCTCAAGTCGAGCATCACGTCGCTTTTTATGCGCTTCGCGCTTTTCTGCGAGTTCTTTTTTTCTTTGTTCTTGTTTAGCCCGGCGCAATGCCACTTGCTCACGTTCTTTTTGTGCAATTTCCAGCAGTTTTTCTCGTTTTTCTGGTGGCATATCTTTCAATCTGGCTTCCCAGCGCTTTTGGGCGTGGTTAAAAATTTCAACCTGTTGAGCAGGAGCTGAGTAACGGTTTTTTTCTCGTATAAAGGCTTCGCCAGCAGGTGCCAAAACAGGGTATAGCGCATTCGTACTGAATTCACCTTCAGGTAATACGTGTATACGAACAAGCATAGGAGGTTGGACAGAGGTTTCCTGAGATTTACTATCACTCATTTCGGGGATATTGTGGATAAGCACAAAGCTGGTTCGACGGCTCAATTGTTTCAATGCCGTTTCGAGAGGCATATCACTAACATCAATAGTGACATTGTGCTCGGCTTTGGGGTCCATAAGAACTTCAATACCACTCAATGTCGCAATACGCGCCACTATTTCTTTGTACGATGCATTATTTGCTACGATAGAAATCGTATCTGACGATTTGTCATAAAAAACATGAGGTGACCCGGCCCAAAGCTGGCCACTCATAAAAGACATAACACCGATAAACAATATTTGGCAAAGCAGCCTGTGAAACAAAGCCATTTTATACCGTCCATTATTTTGGCGTTAAAAAAAGCGTGGCGAGAAAACCTCGCCACGCTGATAACACACGATAAACAACTAAATATGACTGTCAGCGATGGCGCTCGCGCCACCGCTGGTTAGCCAACTCACTTAATTGATGCCGGTTTACAATCACCACTGACACACATGCCACCACGTATAAAGGCACCACCATCGTCAATGGTTCCACCCGTGCCAGCAGCATGACTTACTGAACCTGAGTGGGTCACCTCAGCAACACCATCTGGTGAGAAAAATTCAACCCAGCCACCAGAGCCACCCATGGAATCCTCCAGGCCGACATCTGCATCACCACCATTCGAATTGATCACACCACTATTGCTCACCGTAGCCCCATACAGTTTAAAACCATTTGATCGACCACCACGGTATTCGCCAGCGCCACCATTATTAGTGATATTGCCACTGTTGCTGACCAAACCTAGTTCCGCAAACATTTTGACCGCACTGGCATAATTGCCATAGCCTGTCATATCACCATCAGTTCCCAGGTCAGCACCACCGTTTGCCGTGATATTTCCGGTGTTAGTGATGCCGTTGTAACCCCAGAACCAAATAGAGCCTGAGTGACCGCTATCATCTACCTCTGACTCCAAGCTATTGCCACCAGACACGTCAACATCGCCTTTATTAATCACCATTTCCAAATCGGGATTAATATAACCATACTCATTTTCAGTTTCCAGATAAAAGTTACCACCGGAACCACCGTCAGCTGGCGTCGTTTCCATCACTTCCGCCACAACGACGACATTGCCACCACGGGCAGTAATATCAGCTTCGTTGGCCACATTACCGGCGGGTACATAGACACCCGCATTTGCCAAAACCTTGTCATTGAAAATGGTCACATCACCTGCGGAACCACCAAAATTGCCATCACCACCACTGGCACCAATATCGGTATAACCGAGGAAGACCAAGCGTGCCTCAGAAGGATAATTGGAGCCATAGACTTGAGCATCAATGGAACCACCCTCACCGCCATCACCAAAGCCTGTCGCTACCGCATCGCCACCTGAAAGATCAATATTAGCGGAAACAAAAAGACCACCTGTGGATACGCTCCTGTCAATGGGACCATACTCCGCATAAATATCCAGCTCACCACCATCGCCGCCATCGGAACCATCACCGGTTGTATCTCCGCCCATAGCTAAAATGTTGCCACTATTAATCAGTTCACGACCATAAGCCTGGATATTAATACTACCGCCATTTCCACCATCATCTTCGCTACCGGTGCCGCCCTGAGTATTGATATCACCACTGTTCAGCATGTCACCACCAGCATAAGCAGAAAAATTGATCTGGCCACCGTTGCCACCACTCTCACCGTTACCGCCACGATTCATCAAATTGCCACTGTTGTACACATTGCCAAGTTCAGTCTCAAGGTTGATATTCCCGCCAGAACCAGCAGCATCAGAAGTAGAATCACCACCTGAGCTATCAATATCACCCGTATTCTGCACAAGATAATCGGCATAGAGTTCAACACTCCCACCAGCGGCAGCTTCGTCATCGGCGCTATTCGATCCACTTGTGCTGATTGCCCCATGGTTATACACGGAGTAATCGGCTGATATCAGCACATAGCCGCCCTGTTGACCGTCCAACATACCGGCAGTATCAATACGACTGCCCGACTGCCCCACATACGATGCGGGATAAATGCGCAAATTACCACGATGGAGATCATCGATATCCACCGTAGTGATGACACCGAAATTTGACATATCGTTATCAAGACTGATTTGCGCATGATCTGTATCGGTGTAATTAAGACCAAAGGTCAAAGTAACACCACTGGTAACGGAAATACCTGTTACCGGGTCTTCGTCACCTAAGGTGGTATTACCGTCGGATACACGCAGCACTCCGCTGCCCTCGACCAAATAGGGAGTGCCAGCCACTGGCTCTTCCGCAAAGACATCAATGTTGATATTCATCGTAATGTTTAACGGGTTACTGCCCAGATTGGTATCAGGGGTAATAGTCGTGAAACTGGCATCAACGGCACCGCTGGCTAACACTTCAACATCGCCTGTACCGGCTGTTTTATAAAAACGAATGCCGCTACCATTACCACCCGAACCACCATCAGCGCCCCCTAGACCACCAGACACGTTAAGTGAGTAAACGCCCTCTACTCCTGGCTCTGGGTCTGGGTCTGGAACTGAATCTAAATCTTCCGATGCGTCATCGCTACAACCTGTGATCACCAGTAGCGACATTAAAATTCCCATACTAATAATTTTTCTTATATCCATATCTATACTTAATCTCCCTCGCAAAAACAATATCAAGCTAACACGCCAGAATATAAAAAACTTTTGGTTTCAATCCAGTTTGGCTTTTCCCGATAAAACAACCGGCCTTTAGGATAGAATTAAAATAACTACTCAGCCTCTTCTCATTGAGAACCAACTCTTTTATCTCTACATTATAAAACTAAAATTAACGCCTTCATTTATTCACTGTTCGGCTGACAATTTAACGTGTGCCTGCCTACTTAGTTAGTCACTTCTTTCATCTATTCATTACTTTATTTCACTAACTGGCTATGGATAGCCATTAATGAAAACCAGTCTAACATTTAGTGTACAAGCCTAACATTTAGTGCACACAAAAAAATAGCACGAAACAAAACTAATAGATGTGACAGCCAAACAGATAAATACGGCTTAACGTTTCAAAACAACACAGTATTACAACCACGAATACTACCACTGCTTACGATGGAAGCAAAATCAAGTTATGTAAAACTACTTATATAGCATTTCTTTCGTCAAGGTTTCACTTCACCTGATTGATAAACCTGACATTAACCCATTGAACTGCAACAATGGCAAACAGATAAGGTATTAAAGGTAAAGTGCCTCTCAGATTATTTTGCGCAAAAATACTGCATCTATCTCTCATAGCGAATTCAACATATTCTAAAAAACTACTTTAGGTATGCGTACGTCAATGAAAGATATGGGCAACAAAATAATGCAAAGAAATTTTGCCAAGTAGATGCGGCCACCATGTTAGGATAAAGTACGTCCCACCATGGCTAATCCTCTACGCGCTTCCGATCCCGAACTTAACGCCACCGTTAACGCCTCCGCAGGTACCGGCAAAACCTGGCTGTTGGTCACCCGGCTGATTCGTTTACTGCTCGCTGACGCACGAGCCGACGGCATCCTCGCTGTCACTTTCACCCGCAAGGCTGCCACGGAAATGCAAACCCGCCTCAATGCCCGCTTGCTGGAACTGGCGCAGAGCGAACCTGAGAAATTGAAAACGCTACTCCAACAAATCGATGCCCCTACCGATACCGCAACACTCAAGCGTGCCACAACACTGTACGAAGATTTATTACGCTCGCCTTACAAAGTAAAAACCACTACCTTCCATGCCTTTTGCCAGGATGTTCTTCAGCGTTTTCCATTAGAGGCCGGTATTCCACCCGGTTTTGAATTACTGGAATCCACAGCAGAATTAACACGTGCCGCCTGGAATGCATTGTGTGCAGATGCCAGCCGCCACCCACAAAGCGATAATGCCCAGGCGATCGAAACTCTGTTTGAAAGCTGTAACGGCTTGGCCAATACACAAACCGCGCTCAACCGATTTCTCGAGCATCGCAGTGACTGGTGGGCCTTCACCGAATCACAAACAGACCCACTCGGCTTTGCCATCAATACACTGAGCACACAACTCAATGTCTGTGCAACCGATAAACCGGAAGCTGATTTTTTCAGCCCGACCACCCTTACGTTACTCGCAGAATTTGTGGCCCTGTTGCAAAAACATCCCGGCAAAAAAAATGCCGCAGCGTTAGATGCCCTGAGCATCGCTCGTGATGAAAGTGAAAAACCCGATGTGCGTTTTGCGCAATGCGGCAAAGCCTTCCTGACTGCCGCTGGTACACCGCTGGCACGCAAGGAATCCAAAGCCCAGGCAAAATCCATGGGCGATACGGGGCAGCAGCGTTTTCTGGAGCTCCACTCTCAGATATGTGAACACATTGCACACACCCTGGATATTCGCAACGCTATGGACACGTTGCACCGCACCAGCGCTTGGTATCAGGCAGGCAGCGCATTACTAGCCCAATATCAACAACTTAAGTCTGAACAACGCCTATTGGATTTTGCAGATCTCGAATGGCAGGCCTATCGGTTGTTGAATCACGGCGACAATGTGCAATGGATTCAGTACAAGCTGGACCAACGCATCGACCATTTACTGATTGATGAATTTCAGGATACCAACCCCACCCAGTGGCGACTTATTCTGCCGTTACTGGAGGAACTGGCCGCCAATGAAAACCGGCATAGCCGTAGCGTATTTCTGGTCGGCGACAACAAACAATCCATTTATCGCTTTCGGCGTGCCGACCCGGAACTGTTTGTCACCGCACAAAACTGGCTGGATACACAGCTTGATGCCATTACCCAACCGCTGGATACCTCCTGGCGTTCCGCAGAGGCGATTATGACATTGGTGAATCGTGTGTTTGGCGAAGGCCCTCTGCATCAGCAGCTCATGCAATTTTCCACCCATGCCACACATCATCCACAACTATGGGGACAGGTTGAATTTTTGCCGCTCAGCACGAATACAGACGACGAAATAGAAAACACTGACAACGAATCCGGCGAGTTACACACCTCCCTGCGTAACCCCCTACAAACGCCCCGCCTGCTAAAACAAGATCAACGTCACCTTGAAGAAGGTCGGCTGGTCGCAAAAAAAATCCGTCACCTGATCGACAACAACACCTTGATAGGCCCGGCCGATGCAGCACGCCCGCTGAATTATGGCGATATCATTATTCTGCTGCGCCATCGCACCCATGCCGGAGATTACGAACAGGCGCTGCGCGAAACCGATATCCCCTATATCGGAGCCAATCGCGGCACCCTGCTGCAAAGCCTGGAGGCACAGGACCTGGTACGTTTGTTGTCGCTACTGGTCACCCCTTTCAATAACCTTGGGCTTGCCAGTGTACTGCGCTCTCCTCTGTTTGATTGCAGTCACGAAGACCTCAACACTCTCGCTAACCACACTGATGGTCAGTGGATGGATCGTCTGACGGCAATTGTCACCCTTGAAAACAAGAGCGATGCCTTGCAACGCGCGCATACCCTGTTGTCACGCTGGCGAGCACAGGTAGACACCCTCCCCGTACATGATTTACTAGATCGCATTTACTGCGAAGGCGATGTACTCAACCGCTATCACGCAGCTTATCCGGCACATTTGCAACACCGGGTAGCAGCCAACCTCACACGATTTATTGAACTGGCACTGGAAATCGACAGCGGTCGTTATCCATCCATTGGACGTTTTGTCTCACGACTGCATACTCTGCAACAACAGGAGCAAGACGCACCGGACGAAGGCAGTCCGCTGCAAGCCGGTTCGCGTGTCCGCCTGATGACGATTCACGCCGCCAAAGGTCTGGAAGCACCTGTGGTTTTTTTGGTGGACAGCACAAACGTACGCAATAATTCTGTAGCACACCAAGCCATCGTGGACTGGCCGGCACAAGCACCACGTCCGGTCAGTTTTTTGCTGGCAGGCAACAAAGAGCAGCAAGACCGTTTCACACAAAATATTCTCGACCGGCACGCAAAAGCAGAAACACGGGAAGATGCCAACCTGCTGTATGTCGCCATTACCCGCCCCAAACAATGGCTGTTTATTTCCGGTTGCCAGCCACAACGCGGAAATGCATTGGGCTGGTACGGTTTATTGCTAGCACCCTTTGTTGAAACCACCGAGGAACTGTCAACCACCGGCTGGGCGTTCACCAGCGGCCAACCCGCAACACACCCAGCCGAGACCAACACGGTGCCAAACGTTACTACCGTGCTGCAAGACAAAATTCAGCCACTTGTCCTGGAAAAGCCCAGGAGCAACATTAGCCCCAGCAGTGTATTCGCCGACCCGGCTGCACCATGCTCCCCCCATATGACTGATCCAGATGGTCGTACTCGCGGCATCGCCATCCATCGCATGTTGCAATTATTGAGCGAACAGGCAACAGACATTCCACAACGCGTCGCCGCTGAGTCAGGCTTACCAACAGACGATGACCACTTAATCACATGGTTCGATAGTGCCAGCGCCGTGTTCCATTCAGCGGCATTCGCCCACCTGTTCGACCCCGCGCAGTTCGTCAACGCGCACAACGAAGTACCACTGCACTACAAACACGATAGCCAAAACGTGTATGGCATTATTGATCGTCTGGTTATCAGCAAAGAATGCATCTGGTTGATAGATTATAAAACTCACCACACCCGCAACGTCGCCGAGCTCGATGCGCTGGCCGAACATTATCAACCACAACTCAATTATTATCGCATCGGCATTCAACACCTGTGGCCAGCATTACCTGTTAAAGCCGGGCTGTTATTTACTGACACACTAATATGGAAACCCCTGACACTCTCCGCAAAACCCAGCATTCAACAAACAGAATGATGATTGGTCAACGGTATTATTTACCAAAGAAACGATAGACAAACTGACGACTTTCTACTTAACTATGCGCCACGAAGGCAAATTATTAGTATATGGATATAAACCAATGGTTGCTGGCATAACACGAAACACAATTCTGCTGGTTGAAGACAGCCCCGACGATGAAGCGCTCACCCTGAGAGCCTTCACGAAAAACAAAGTAATGAACGAGATCATTGTGGCTCGGGATGGTGTCGAGGCCCTGGACTATTTGTTTGCGGAAGGAAAGTACGAAGGACGTGATGCAACACAAATACCTACCTTGGTATTACTGGATATTCAATTACCCAAAATCGACGGTTTCGGCGTATTAAAAAGGCTGCGTGCCACCGCACATACCCGCTATTTACCTGTGGTTATTTTGACCTCGTCCTCCGAACAGGAAGACATCCTGCAAAGCTACGGCCTGGGTGCCAACAGTTACATCCGCAAGCCCGTGGATTTCGATGAATTTATTAAAACCATCGGTCAACTCGAGTCCTACTGGTTGTTGCTGAATCATCAGCCTGAGCTAGTATAGCAACCTTCTGTACTCACGCGTTTGTATATACCCGTGACGTTTGAGATTTAGGTTTTATTGCACGCCCTCTTCATTCCATGGCGGTGTTGAAATTCCTCGCAATAGTCCGGCTATTACTCGACAACTGCTCCTGCCTCGCCTAAAGCGCCTACTGTTGGTGCCATGAAATGAATATGACGCACACTAAAAGCCTAAATCTCAAACGCCACGGGTATATTCCAACACAATAACCCGTAGCGCTGGGTTATTTTTTCACCAGCGCAAGAATAGCCTGCGATATTTTATCCAGTGCCACGACCTTGTCCACACAACCCAGTTTCACCGCCTCACCCGGCATCCCCCAAACCACACTGCTTTTTTCATCTTGAGCAATGGTCGGCGCACCCGCCTCATGCATTTCCCGCATGCCTTGCGCACCATCATTTCCCATGCCCGTCAAAATGACTGAAATCGCATTGGAGCCAACATTGTGTGCCACTGAACGAAACATGACATCCACTGCTGGTTTGTGCCGGTTCACTTCAGGGCC
>Ga0316202_10000998_pt1 | contig 24612 bp, 10 predicted proteins | sample 3monrhotite_MG_FD_204934 | JGI IMG/M metagenome (GOLD analysis project Ga0316202, IMG submission 204934) | Microbial mat bacterial communities from mineral coupon in-situ incubated in ocean water Damariscotta River, Maine, United States -... | ecosystem: Environmental > Aquatic > Marine >... | reverse complement strand
GAACAGCAGAAGGCGGTAGATTTTTTCAATCGTTACCAAAAAGAATCTGAAGAAAACCAAAGAACTATTAGTGAGAGATCTCAAAAGTTCCAAGACAGAACTGACAACTTGTTTAACGAAGAATTCAAAGGTTTTGAGTTTAACGTTGGCGAAAAGAATTTTAGGTTTAACGTCAAGAACAGAGATCAAGTGAAAGAGACGCAAAGTGACATAAACAATTTTGTTAAGAAGTTTCTTGACGAAGACGGTAACTTGACTAACGCAGACGCATATCACAAATCGCTTTATACCGCCATGAACGCTGATGCTGTTGCAAAGCACTTTTACGAACAAGGTAAAGCAGATGCTATCAAGGATAGTGTTTCGAGTGCAAAGAATATAGACATGGCGCCAAGACAATCGTTGAACGATGGTGTTGAAGCTGGCGGACTAAAGTATAGAGTTCTTGGAGAAGATTCAGATTCGCTTAAATTTAAAATAAAAAAATAATTAACATTTAAAACATTTTATTATGGCGATTTCAAATCCCGGTGGTAATTTGAATTCAGTGGCTGCTCCACAAAAGCAGACATTATCTTCGAATTATATCGATTTTACGAGCGATGCAACTAAAGGTTGGGCTCAACAATATTTACCAGACCTACTTGAAAAAGAAGCTGAAGTATTTGGTAACAGAACAATTAGTGGCTTCTTATCTCAGGTTGGTGCTGAAGAGTCAATGACTTCTGATCAAGTTATTTGGTCTGAGCAAGGTCGTTTGCACTTACACTACAAGGCGGTTTGTAGCTCTGACAATATCGACATGAGCGCTGCAACGGACGTAGACGGCAATGGAGCTGCAGACGGTTTTGTAGCTGCTAATCACGGTCTTAGAAAAAATGATTTAATCATTATTTCAAGCGCAACTGTAACTAAGAAAGCTATTATTTCTAATGTATCTGGAACTACAGTTACTCCACTTTGTTTTGATGGTTCTGATATTAGCACCACTTTCAGTACTGATCCTATCAATGTTTTAGTCTACGGTTCTGAGTTTGTTAAAGGTGTAGCTGGACAAACAACAGCTAACGAGCCTGTTTTTAAAACTTTTACTAACAAGCCGATTATCTTAAAAGATTACTACGAGATCTCTGGATCTGATGTATCTCAAATTGGTTGGGTTGAAGTTTCTGGTGAAGAAGGACAAAACGGATACTACTGGTATGTTAAAGCTGAGTCTGATACTCGTGCTCGTTTTGCTGATCACTTAGAGATGGCTATGTTAGAGTCTGAAAAAGGTGGTTCAGGAAACGCTATTGACACTGGTTTTGGTGGCACTGACGGAGACGCTGTAGGTACTGAAGGTTTGTTCGCTGCTATCGAAGATCGTGGTAACATTGCTACTGGTATCACTGGTATTAACGCTGCTACAGACTTATTTGAGTTTGACTCTATCTTAGCAGAGTTTGACCGTCAAGGTGCTATTGAAGAAAACATGATGTTTGTAAATAGAGACGTATCTCTAGCTATGGACGATATGTTAGCTTCTATGAATTCTTACGGTGCAGGTGGTACTTCTTACGGAGTATTCAACAACTCTGAAGATATGGCATTAAACTTAGGTTTCTCTGGATTCCGCAGAGGATCTTACGATTTCTATAAGTCTGATTTCAAATATTTGAACGACAAAGGAACTCGTGGAGGTCTAATCGACACAGTAAACGCTATTCGCGGTGTTATTGTTCCTGCAGGTGTATCTTCAGTTTATGATCAGCAATTAGGTAGAAACTTAAAACGTCCGTTCTTACACGTTCGTTATAGAGCTTCTCAAATGGAAGATCGTAAGATGAAAACTTGGGTTACTGGATCAGTTGGTGGACAATTCACTACTGACATTGACGCAATGAAAATGCACTACTTATCTGAAAGATGTTTAGTAGTTCAAGGTGCTAACAACTTTATGTTGTTGAAGTAATCATATTGACTAGAGGGGAGATTAATTTCTCCCCTTTATTTTTTTTTATTAATTTTTATTATATTATATCATGGCTAAAAAAGCAACTAAAAAGGTTGAGGTAGCGCAACCTGAAATTAAAGCTACAAATGAAATGCAAGAGGTTATTGTAGAAAAACCTAAAGCAAAACCTGCAGCTCCCAAGAAACCTGAATGGGAGGTAAAAGACAGAACTTACTTTTTGACTGGTAACAGAAGTCCACTTAGCTATAAGCTAAAAACAACTCAACTATACTATTTTGACGAAGAAAAAGGATACGAGCGTGAGCTAAAGTATACTTCAAATCAAAGAACTCCTTTCGTTGATGAGTTTGTTGGTGATGGTAGGTTAGAACACGTAGTTTTTAGAAATGGAGCGTTGACTGTTCCAAAGAATAAAACAGTTTTACAAAAGATGCTTTCATTGTACCACCCGCAAAATGGTGTTATGTTTGAGGAATTAATGCCTCAGAAAGAAGCTGCAAGTGAACTAGACTTTTTAGAGTTCCAAGTAGAAGCCTTGTCTATAGCTAAAGATTTAGATATTGACACCGCTGAAGCTGTTATGCGAGTAGAATTAGGGTCTAAGGTATCTAAGATGAGTTCTAAGGAGCTTAGAAGAGATCTACTACTGTTTGCTCGTAAAAATCCTGCTTTGTTCTTAGAGCTTACTACAGATGAAAACGTAACACTAAGAAACTTTGGTATAAAAGCAAATGAATTTGGTATTATAAAGCTATCTAGCGACCAAAGAACATTTACTTGGGAGAATACTGGCAGAAAGCTAATGACAGTGCCTTACGGAGAGCACCCTTACTCTGCTTTAGCCGCTTGGTTTAAAACAGACGAAGGATTAGAGGTCTACGCAAGCATTGAAAAGCGCTTAAACGTGTAATTACTTTATGGAAGAGTGGTTGTTCGTTGAGCAGCCACTCTAATCCATAAAAAATATTACATGGCGGTAAACATAGACACAGTATATCAATCAGTATTAGCGCTAGCAAACAAAGAACAGAGAGGTTATATAACACCTTTAGAATTCAACCTAATGGCTAGTAAAGCTCAAAGAAATATTTTTGAGCAATATTTTTACGATATAAATAAATTTAACAAGATGCCTGGCAACTCAACAGAGTTTTCAGACATGCTTTATATATTAGAAGAAAAATTAGCTCCGTTTAAAATAAATGACGCAGCTTTAACAGGCACACCTACTTACACTGACGATTTCGAAGTAGATATATCGGGTTGGAGTATTACTGGTGGCGTGAACGGAAGTGTTTCTCACGTAGCTCCAGCTTCTGCCAACAGTTACAACGGTGGTATAAAAATTCTTCAAAATGCTAATGGGGCTTCTATTTCCGCTCGTGAAGATGTTGGAACTCTTGCGGCTGGTAAAACGTATAAAATAAGTTGGACTGTAATAGATGCAGTCGAGCCATCTAGCTACAGCGTGATTGTATATGATACTTCGGGTGGAGTTCTTGTTAATACTGTATACGAGGTAGAAACTGGTAATTTTAGCCTTACGTTTAAAGCGGACTCTTCTACAGATCACATTGTTGAGTTTCAAAACAACGACACTACTGACGCCAACAAATATATAACTATTGGAGAGGTAAAAATAGAAGAGGTTGACAACGCCACGTTAGCTAGCAATGTATACAGGCTAGGCGATGTATCTTGGACTAAATCTGGGGCTGCATATCCTACAGTAGCGCCTGAGGTTACAGCTAATCAAATAAAAAAATATAACGTTTCGCCGCTAGCAAGGCCAACAAGCTCAAACCCTACTTACGTTAGAACTGGTGAAACTTCTATAAAACTATACCCAACACCAAGTTCAACAGACACTGTAACTTATAGCTATGTTAAGACTCCTTCAGATCCATACTGGGGTTATGTTGTTGTTCCTAACTCCAGCGGTGGAAACGAATATCCACTGTACAATGCCGCTAGCTCTACTAATTTTGAGTTACATGAGTCAGAAGAAGATACCTTAGTTAACAAAATACTAGAATACGCTGGTGTAATAATGAAGCAGCCTGATGTAGTTCAGTACGGGAGCACTAAAAATAATGAAGAATTTCAAAAAGAAAACTCTTAATAAATGGGACTAATAGATCAAACAGACTATCAATATTATAATGGTGACAATCTAGGTGGTTACCAATTTACATCTTTACAGAACATAATAGATCAATTTGTTATAGCTTATGTTGGTGAAGAAAAGATAATATCTAAGATTAGAAAGCCTGAGGTTGTATTTCACGCTCAGCGAGCTATGCAAGAGTTTAGTTTCGATACCTTTAAATCTGTTAAGTCTCAAGAAATAACAGTGCCTAACACATTGACTATGGCTCTACCTAAAGACTACGTCAACTACGTTAAAATATCTTGGGTAGATAACTCGGGTATACACCACCCGCTTTATCCTAATAGAGATTCGTCTAATCCTAAGGCTATAGAGCAAAACACTGACGGTAGCTACGACTGGGATGACGACGAAGATACTACTGAAGAATCTTCTGGAACTTCATTAAGTTACAAGGATCAATCTGCAAGTTGGGCTAGGTATAAATCTAACACCCCTCCAGAAAATCAAAACGAAGCTTTTGAGTACGACGAAGAAAACATATACTCTTACAACGAAGGTAGAAGATACGGCATAGATACAGAAAGAGCACAGACTAATGGAACTTACTTTATAGACGACAATACGGGTAAGATATATTTTTCTTCTAATATAGCTGGGCTAAAAGTGGTGTTAGAATACATAAGCGATGGACTTGGAACAGACGACGAGATGAAAGTTCACAAGTTTGCTGAAGAAGCAATGTACAAGTGTATAGCATACGCCGTGCTTTCCACTAGAGCTAACACACCTGAAGTTATAGTCCAAAGATTTAGAAGAGAAGCTTTTGCAGCTAAAAGAACTGCTAAGCTTAGGCTTTCTAACGTTAAGTTAAACGAAATAGTTCAGGTGATGAGAGGTAAGTCAAAACAAATTAAACACTAACAAATGCCAGAGTTAAAAAGAAACTTCATGCAAGGTAAAATGAACAAAGACCTTGATGAAAGATTAATACGTAACGGTGAATACAGAGATGCTTTAAACATAGAAGTAACAACCTCTGAAGGATCTGACGTTGGCTCTGTAGAAAATATTATTGGTAATTCTTCTTTAAATCCTGTTCAATACAGAGAGCCTTACTATGATGGTAATCGTCAAGCATTTGATAGAGACGGGTTTCCCTTAGGATATAATTTTAGCCCTAGAACTAGCGATCCTTACATAACGTCGTATTCTTCTACAGCTGAAGTAGTAGGATCTGTAGCAGATGAAAAAAATCAACTAGTTTATTCTTTTATAGCTAATGCGCTAGACTTTGAAGATACACCAAATATTAGCGGTAGCGGAACTTATAAAGGTGGTGTTAAAACTGACGTTATCGTAGAAGTAGATCCCGTAAATAGATTCAACAACTTTGTATTTGTTGATTGCTGGCAAGCGCAAAGACAATGGGGTAAGTTTGTTGGAGGGACTAGTAGTTTTCAACAAGATATAGACGGTGGGTTCCCTGGAGCTTCTTCGGCGACTACAGATGGAACTACTGTAATAAAGCTAAAAGAGCCGGCGTATTGGAACTACTTGAATGGTCTTGTTAGAGGCATGAAAGTAGAGCTAATAAACACTAGTGGGCAAAATGTTTGGGAGCCTTTTGGAGAGGTTACCTTGCTAGACTTTGGCGCGTTTTACGACGAAGCAACGCCTGCGGATAGCTATGTTTATATAAAACTATCTAAAGGTAGCGCGGCTACAACTTCAAACGATAATTTTGATAATTATTTAAGGTTTACAAAAACAGAAAGATTACTTAACTTTAACTCCGGTGAAAGCTTAAGCTATACAGAAGAATACTTAAATGGCTCTGGACAAGTAGCTAGTCAAACAGTATCTTCAAACACTTCTATATCTAACAAAATAACAAGCGTAGATACTTTTGACGGCCTGTTATATTGGACGGATGGAGTAAGTGAGCCTAAAAAAATAAATATAGAAAGATCTAAATTAGGTACGTTTAATCAGAATTTATACAACACAACTGAGTTTGTATATATTGATCATACTGAAGAATACAAAAGAGATTCTATAAAACTTACAGATATTACTGTCATAAAACAAGCGCCTTTCAACGCGCCTGATATGGACTTAAGTTTAACAACTAGATCTGGAAACACGCATAAAATTGGTATTGCAGCGATTAACCTATACAATGAAACTATAGACGGAGCAGAAGTAACTCTAACAATACAAGCCAATCAAAACGGGCAATCTTTAGCTCCTAGTGGTTGGAAAATAAACCTTAATAATTCAGGAGCTTATACTAGTGGAGATATTATATTGCTTCAGAGCGTTCGAGAAAGTGGATCAGATACGTTAGTAGATGGATACGAAGTTGAAGTAGAACTTACTGAGCACGCTGGTAACTTTAACACTACCACTGGCTACATTACGTCTGCAGTTGGGGGTACAGTTAAAGGTATAATAAGATCTAAAAACGCGGCATTTACAGAGTTTGGCGACGGTTTAAGTCTACAGTGGGAAGCTATGCTTATAGAGCCTGGAGACGCAATGTATAAAGAAAAGTTTGTTAGATTTGCTTCAAGATGGAGATATATAGACGGTGAGGTTTCAGCTTTATCTCCTTTTACGCAACCGGCTTTTATACCTCAAAAATCATATAGCTATTCGTCTGAAGAGTCGTTTAACGAATCTATGGTTAACGGACTAAGAAAGCTGACTATACACAGGTTTATTCCTACAAACATACCTAAAGAAGTAGAGGAAGTAGATATACTCTATAAGGAAGACGGCAACAATAATATATATCTTTTAAAAACAATAAAAAGAAAAGATAGAAAGCAAACAGGAACAGGCGTATATTCATACCCTTGGACTGAAGATGGCCCTTTAGGAGCAGACTGCCCAGATAAAGGTAGTTTAGTTTTAGAAGGATCTACGTTTGGTAGCGTTATACCTTCTAACCAGATATTAAGGCCTTTTGACGCTGTTCCTAGAAAAGCGAAAAGTCAGGTTATATCTGCTAGTAGATTAATGTATGGAAATTACACAGAGAACTACAATATGGTAGACGCCGCTGGAAAGAATATAGATGTTCTATTTAAAAACTGGCAAGACAGTATCGGTATACAAGTAAGAAACGTAAACTATAAAAATCAGTATAGCCCCTACGGTTGCCCTTCGATTAAATCAGGAAGGTCTTACACTGTTGGCTTGGTTTATAAAGATAAGTTTGGTAGAGAATCTTCCGTTATCATTGGAGAAACCTCTAACTTAGATTTTACTTATAACAACAATAAGGCCGTAGCTTTACAAGCTTCATTAAACCATAATCCTCCACACTGGGCCGAGTATTTTAAGTTTTTTATAAAAGAAAACTCTAATGAGTATTACAATATAACATTACATAGAGCTTTTTCAGCAGGTTTGACGGCCGACAACCAAACCTTTGAGGCTTGGTTAGTGTTTAACTCTGCTGACAGAAATAAAATTAACGAAGGAGATTACTTGCTACCTAGAAGAAACTCTAGAAACGGAGGGCCTACCGGCTTTATGACAGAAGAGTTTAAGGTTATAGATATATCTAATGAAGCTCCAGAAGAAGTTACTTTAAACGACAGCCATGAGATCGAAGATATAGAGGGTAAATTTTTTGTTAAAGTAAAAAACAACAGAGCTTTAACGCAGTTGGTTGGAATAAACAATGAGGCTAACTGGAACGTGTGGTCTGGTAATGCTAGTAAAAAATGGCCGATAAGTCCAGTTTTTGAGGTTAAACCAGATCCTCAAGTAGATGTCAATGTTTTCTACGAAGTGCCTAAAACATATCCAATAAATCTTTCTTCTTCTAACGCCAACAGCTTAATAACTACTGGCGATAGAGTCATGATTTACTACAAACAAACTGGAGGCTCAACACAGCCTACCGCGCCTGTAGGCTATGAAGATTCATCTGACGTGTTTTACAACAATCTTCCGGTGTCTATAACTAAAGTTGAAGGTCCAGCAATACAAGGTGGTTTAACAAAAATAACGCTAGATACAGAAATTACCCTAGGTACAACAACTAACGAAAATTCTCCTGGAACAATACATATATATGACAAGAACGGCGGCAGCTTATATTTAAACTTAGCTTGGAACGCAGTGAGCGGCGGCAACTACAGCGGTGGTGGAGCTACTACTAGTATTGTATACGTAAAGTCGTATGCGCATAACGCATTTGGTCTTTCTTTTTGGAATTGCTTTAGCTTTAAAAACGGAGTTGAGTCTAATAGAATAAGAGACGATTTCAATGCCACAACAATAGCTAATGGGGTTAAAGTATCTACGACTTCTGAAAGCTACAGAGAAAAACAAGTAAAAACTGGTATTATATTTTCTGGCATATACAACTCTAAAAACGGCGTAAATAACTTAAATCAATTTATATCTGCAGAAGGCATAAGAAAAGATTTAAACCCTCAGTTTGGCTCTATACAAAAACTACACGCTAGAGATACTGATATTACGGTTTGCTGCGAAGACAAGATAGTAAAAGTTTTATGTAACAAAGAGGCGCTGTTTAATGCTGATAGCTCAGGCAATATAACTTCAACTAAGTCCGTGTTAGGTCAAACTATAGCGTACCAAGGAGATTACGGTATTGGAACAAATCCAGAGTCTTTTGTTGCTGAAGAGTTTAGGTCTTATTTTATTGACGCGTCAAGAGGTGCTGTACTTAGGCTTTCAAGAGACGGGTTGACAAACATAGCTAATCAAGGCATGGGAGACTTCTTTGGTGATGTTTTAAAAACAACTAAAGTAGCAATAGGAGCTTACAATAGAGATAAAGGTGAGTATGATTTAACACTCAACTACGACATTGATGGTACAAGCAAAAAAGTTAAGACAATATCTTATTCGGAAAATGTAAAAGGTTGGACATGTTTTAAATCTTACGAATTAGAAAACGGTCTATCCATGAACAACAACTACTACACGTTCAAGCAAGGCCAAACATACTTGCACTCTGACTCTAGTGTTAGAAATAATTTTTATGGAATTCAGTACTTCTCAAGCGTTACGCCTGTAATAAACGATATGCCAGGCGTTGTTAAGAGTTTTACATCTGTCAACTACGAAGGAACTCAAGCTAGAACACTTTTAATAGGTGATGATCAAGATTACTACAACAACATAGCTAGAAGAGGTTGGTATGTAGACTCTATATTAACCAACAAGCAGACGGGTAGAGTGTTAGAGTTTAAAGAAAAAGAAGGTAAATGGTTTAACTATATACATGGTGACCTATTAAACTTTGACAACTCAGATTATAGCTCTGCAAACTTAGATACTCAAGAAATATCAGTTCAAGGTTTAGGTTTTGGAACAAGCTTCTCAAGTGTTTCTGCAGGTCAAGAAACAATAGTAGTAACATCTGACGCCATAGCAAACACAACAATAACTTCTGGATCTACTACCGTAATAACAGGCTCAAGTTTAAATGGACTTTCAACAACCTTTACTATAACTCCAAATTTATGCTATTATTTTTCAGCTTCAGATTTAAGTTTTGACGTAAGTGGTGTTGCTCAAATAGCTAACGTAGTGCTAAGCCCGTCCTCAGACAACGTGTATAGCGACACGCCTATAACGGTTACTGTGAATTTCGCTAACGTTAATTTAACCAGTAGCACTACTATCACACTAACGCCAACGCTAACTAATCCAGCAGTAAACGCCTGCATATCCCACCAAGTAGATGTAGACGTAGATCTTCCAGCTGTTGGTTATACATACAATATTACTTCGGCAGATAATTACAACGCTTACTTAGAAGAAGAAACGTCTAGTTTGTTTGAGTCTGAAATAATAGGGGAGTCAATAGTAGATCAATCAAACGCTGTGTTTACAGCTACGTTTACAGCTGACGAAAACTTCTTTATACCTGACCTAAATAGCTTTAACCCTACAGCTACTTTAAGCGATGCTACTGATTGGACTGAGGTAAAGACGCCTACATATGATGCTTTTGGTAACATAGCGTCTATATCTTATTCTTATTCTTACACTGGTCAATCTACAAATCCATCGGATCCGTTTGATAAATATGTGTTTCCAGATGTTACAATGTCTGTGTTAAACGAAGTGATAACTCCTTTACCTCCAGAGTCTACAGGCCCAAGCGAAACTTCTAGAGTAATAATAAATGGTTTTTATTGGCCAGACGCTGGAGCTACCACAAACTCTCAATCTCTAGCTTCTGTAGGGCTAAAGTTTTTAGACAGTGGAGACTACTTAGACGATGATAGCGTATTATTTAACACTACAGCTGGTAATCAAGCTAGCTCTCTAAGCGGTTACACCGTAGTGATAGCTCCAACAGCGGGTAATATATTAGCCCCAGCCTCAGGTTGGACGTTCAACAGTGGAGGATCAAACATAATAACCGCCGTGGCTTTTAGCGACAATGCTGATGGGACTGTTACAGCTACATTTACGTTTGATAACACAGTGTTAACTAACGCTGGAGTAACTCTTAATTTTGGTATAAGAGGAACATTAACTCAAACCTCACAGCTGCCGTATAGATTTATTTTAAGTGAAAGAGTTTCACCAGGTAAAATGACAGTTACTGCACCAGACGCAGATTTAAGTGCAACCGTCGCAAGTGGCGGTGCTATTATAACTGGTGTTGTTGATACTTACGCAGTGAGCTCTAGTCAAATAACTATAGCTAGAGTAGAAATTACGGCTAGCGGACAAACTATAGCTTCGGATTCAGGTTTTAGCTTGTCAGATATAACTTTGCCAAACTCTTCTTACGAGTATGGTACTTACGCTGTTTTTGGCTTGACCTTTTTTGACGATAACTCAGACGGAAACAACGATAGAGTTCGGTTTGATATACTCTGGACTCCTCCTAATATAAGCGACTTAAGTAGTCAAGGAAACACTTTTGATTTTGGTAACGACTCTGCTAGAGCTAATATAACGATACCTGGTAACTTTACAATAACATAAACATGCCAACAGTAGATTTAACAATAAAATTTAATAGTCACATAAACGATTCTGTGCAAGTAGGAGATATAATGTTTTATGGACCTGCAGCTGTGTCTAATAACACTAACACAGTAAATAGTTATGGAAACATTAAAAAAATGGGTAAAATTACAAGCGTTAGAAGAAGTAGACCTGGAGGCTATATAACAGTGGATCACGATCAGGCTGTTTTAGCACCTACCGCAACAGATTTCTTGTTTTTCAGCAAAGACAATACGGCTAATCTAACTTCGCTGCTTGGCTACTATATAGAGTTGAAGTTTGTAAACACGTCAACTAGTAAGGCCGAACTGTATCAGATTGGAGTCGAAACAACTGAAAGCAGTAAATAAACGTATAAAAAAGTAATAATAGTATAGTAAATTAAAAAGTATGAGCAATAAAAGTAACGATCCAATACACTACAGTAACAGCCCCATGAAATTCTTAGGCGCTGTAGCTCAGCTAGCGGGCGGGCTAATAGGTAGGGGTAAAAAGAAAAGCGATCTAGAAGCGGCTAACACACAAGCGCAGGCAGATAAGGACGCGTATAGAAACATGAAAATTACGAACCCTTATGAAGACTTACAGAATACGGCCGAAGACTTAACGGTTAACACGCAGGAAGCAGACATGCAAAGAGATATGATGCAACAGCAGCAAGCTAATATGATGGGTAGCATGGAGCAGGCTGGCAGCTTTGACGCTGGTAATATTCAAGCCATGATGGGTGCGGCTAGTCAGTCTGCTAGACAAGCGTCGGCTAGTATAGGTGCTCAGGAATCCGCTAACCAAAAAATGGCAGCGCAACAAGCTTCGTCTAATCAAATGGCTACAGCTCAAGGAGAAGCGCAGAGACAGGCTAACCAAGCTGACATGAATGCAAATCTAATGAACATGTCTAGAGAAGACGCAGCTAATGCTCAAGCTGCAGTTGATCAATCTACCGCTGACATTGTCGGTGGAGGCGCAGGAATAGTTGGTGGTGTTGCAGGTATGCTATCTGAAAGATCTATGAAGAAAAACATCAAGAAAGTAGGAGAATCTCCTAGCGGAATTAACGTGTATAACTTCGAGTACAAAAACAAAAAACACGGTAAAGGTAAATTCCAAGGCGCTATGTCTGATGAAGTACCTTCATATGCCGTTGTTAGTAGACCAGGAAAGCCTGATATAGTGAACTACAGTTTAATCGACGTGGTAGCTAAATCTATCAAAGGTAACAAAAAATAAAATATAATTATGGCTGAAGAAAAAAAAGATAAATCTTTTGGTGGTGGCAATTCGTTTGGAGCAGGAACAGCGGTTGCTGGAAGCTGGACGTCTAGAGTTGACTGGGGCAAAGTAGCTTCAGATTTAAAAAACGTAGAAGATTTAATAGCTGGTAAAACTGATAGACAGTTAAGACGAAAAGCTGAGGCTCAAGAACTAGGCTTTGCAGATCGCAAAGAAATGCGTCAAGCTAAAAGAGCTGGCAAGAAAGCTTTAAGGAAAGATAAAAAAGATCAAAAAGATCAGCTGAAAAAAATGCAAGACGAAGGCTACGTTGATAAAGACGGTAACATGACAGATGCTGGTAAGGCTGAAAAAGAAAGAAGAGAGCAAGAAGAAAAGCTTAAAAAAGACGAAAATGCTACTCGAGAAATACTTGATGATGTTAGCGTTACAGAAGAAGATCAAGCAGCTATGGAAGAGCCTGAAGAGGAAGACTCCGCTTTTTCTTTTAAGTCTTACTTTCCTTTACAAAGTAAAAAATCACCTATGAAGTTTGGTGGTGGCGATGCTGGTTTTATCGCTAACTACAGGAATAGCTCTCCAAAGCAAGTTAATTACGGCAACATTAGATCTCAAATAGATGCTGTTGCGGACGCATACAAAAGTCAAGTTGAAGCTTTAGCTAAAAAAGAGCTAGAAGCTTACGATATAAACGAAGCTAGCGTAGAGGGTTTTAAAGGTTTTGGCAATGGACAAAACATGGCTACAGAATACTTTACAGCTCAAAAAGAAGAACTAGCAAGATTAAAAAATGAAGCTGCTAGAACTAATTATAGGGGTAAAAGATACAAAAACTTAAAACTTAAAATGCAAGAGATAGAAGATGATTCTATCAACATGAACAATAGAATGAAAGAGCTTCAAGACGCTAAGCTTGACTGGGTGAACACAAACGGATACGGCCCAGATGGAAACGGTATTAGCACTTACTCTAACGGCTCTAATAAAGAAAATAAGCATTACTTAAACGAGATATTTTCTAAGAACGCACCTGTCATGATGGTTGACGGGAAAATGGTTTTTACTATTAAAGACCCAAGTACAGGTGAGTCTAAGACAATGAGCCTAGATGATGCTATGGAAGGTGTATACAAAATAGATCAAAGAAGCAAAGACGCATTAAAAGGTCAGCGAGACAGTTTGCGTAAATCAGTCAAAGATAACTTAAGTTTTGACGAAGGCGCTATTAAATCAGATTTAGACTATATGCTTAGAGATGCTGGCGATAACCAGCTTATGTCTTGGATGCACGATGACTTGAATGGAACTGGCAGAAGCTTTATAGAAGACTTTGCCGCAGCTAACACGGGTTTGAGTGAAGACGATTTAAACCCTTCGTCGGATCTTTGGAAACAAGAAGGTTTTGTAGACGTTTTAAAAGAAGAGATCAAAGAGTATTATTTAGAAATGTCTAGAGGTACTTACAATAAATATCAAGAGGCAAGCAATAATAAAGGTAATTATAGTGAGCCAGAAGCTGAAAATACTTTTGAAGAAGGATTTGAGCAATTTTTAGAGCCAAATCCTGAGCAAATCAAGTGATAATAAATATAGCCAAAGTGAGGTTACATCTTCGTCCGTAAGCTTTGCAACTAATTAGGACGTAGAAGAAGAGTAATTAAAAATTTATTATCATGCCTAGATATTCGGTAGACGACAAAGTCTATAACATTCCAGAAGACAAGGAACAAGCTTTCCTTAAAAAATTTCCAAACGCAAAACTAAAGATAGATGCTCCGTTCAAAATGCATGACGGAACTGAAGATCCTGAAACACATCCAGAGGGAAACGAAGTAGACGTGACGACAACAGATCCAAGCGACACGTCGAATGCGGGATCAGAATCGGTAGATACTTCTTCGGATTTACAAGAGACAGAGGATAAACCCGTTGTCGATATACTGCCTGAGGTTGAGGTGCAGGCAGACCGTGTATTAAGCTTTGATGAGTTTATTATAGCCGCGCAGGATAGACCTGAAGAAATGGCCTCTGACTACAGCCCTGAAAAAGAGCTAAGAGACAAGCTTAAAGAATTCCATGGAGAAGACTCTAGCTTCGAGTTTGATAGAGGCATTCAGTTTCCAGGCTTTGGTAAAGATGACATTATAATAACTAACAAAGACGGAAAAGAGACTAGAATAGTCTTACCTACAAGAAAAACAGATCTACAAGACGTAACATTTACACAAGCTTACAAAGAGTACTACCAGGCTGTAACAGGTGAAGAGTTTGACGAAAACGATCAGCAAACTATAGTTGACGCTTCTCAAGAAATGTACGACCTGTACGGTAAGAAAAACTTTCATCATGACGGAACGTACGCTGACTTTATGGCGGAAATTAAGCCTATATATCAAGAAAGCAGATACGAAACAAAATACGATGAAAAAGGAAGAAAAAAGTCTTTTAGAATAAAAGGATCTACAACCATAAGCGGCGTTCAAAGAATGGACAATGGAACTTTTGTGGACTTAAGAAATCCACAGGTTATAAAAATGATAGATGGCAAGCCTGTTACTACCTACGAGCCTATAACGCAAGCTAGAGTAAACGAGTTCTATCGAAAAATGTTTATGTACGAAGAGTCTGAAAAGGCTAAAAAAACACTAGGTAACAGTTTAATAAGCGAAAAGATAGAAAGTAAAAGCGATGTTACTTCCACCATACTAAACAACAAAGGTAATACAACTGAACAAACAGTCGAGTATCAAGATAATTTAGCTGAAGAGCAAGAAGCAAAGCTGGAGGAATTAGGTCTTACTAAGGGAGACGTACAAGCCAATACAAAGACAACAGTAGATCTGTTGAACTACGTTGACGAAAAAAACAATATAACATTAAGAAAAGTAAAAGAAGCTTACGAACAAAGAGTAGCAGATGGTACTTTTACAGGTACGTTTGACGAGTACAAGGAGATACGTCATGGTCTGTTGTATGGTGGTGTTTCAAAACAACTTGTTTCAGCAGATGGTGTTGAGCCAGTGCAAGAAAATGATTTTCAAGAAAAATTAAACGACGACTTTTCTAATTTTATAGAACCTGCTTACGCAGAGTTCAACGCGTACTACGAGCAGCAATACGCTGAGTTGATAAAAGCAAACGAAGAAGCTATAACAAACAGCATTGACCAAGAGCTTGAGCCGGAGCTGTTGGAGTTTCAACTTAAACAGCAGAAAAAGACAAAAAAAATCTTAGACAAAAACGCTGAAGAAATATCTGATAAACTGAACGCAGAGTTAGAAAGTCTTGTAAAGTCTGGAGATTTTGGCCCACAGCCAACAAATCAAAAAGAGTTAGAAGCAATAAGAGATAAAGCTAATAAATGGTTTAAAGAAAACTACAAAAAAGAAATTGACGCCGCCATAGAAAAAGTTAACTCTGACCAAGAAATAGAGATTAATGAATTCGAAGTAAAGTATAACGAAAAAAGAAACGAACTTTGGCAGTTAAAACAAAAAGAAGTAACATCCGATCTTAGTGAAAACTTCGTTAACGCTTGGAATGTGAAAGTCAAAGAGCTTCAAAATGAGTACATGCAGCAATGGAACCCTGGTACAACGACTATACCAGACAGTGTTGTAGTCTCTTCTTTTACTAGACTGTCACGAGATGGTTTTGCGCAGATGACTACGGAAAATAAAAACATGGCGCTAAGCATTGAATGGGAAGCCGTTGAGCGAGGTCTAATAGAGACTGGATATAGCGCAGATGAAGTACAAATAATGAAAGAAGAGTACTTCTACAAGGCTTACGAAAAGCTAGCTTACGACGCGGACGGTCAAAGAAGTTCTACAGACATAATAAACTCAGCTAAAAAAGCTGTAGCGCAGCTTGATAAAATAAGAAAAGAAAATGGTAGTTTAGACAGTGAAGAGCAAGAGGCTTACGACTTAGCTTTAGAAATAATAGAATCTCCAGAAAAAATGAGTGGGGTAGGTCTTAAAAACTTCTTTATGGGTCTTGCTGACGCTAGTCTTGCAGATTATATACCTATCGTCGGGGACGTAGTAGACTTGCTAGACAAGAGAGCTATTAAGAAAATAACAGATAAGCCAGCTGAAGAAAGGTCTGAAGGTGAAAAGCTAATGCTTAGGATGTACGTATCAAACGCGCAGATGCAAAGTAAAGCTAGTAGTTTATCTAACGCTTACGCCGCTGGGCTTGGTTTGTCTAGCTCTATTAGAATGATGGGTGAGTTTGCTTTAATGTATACTCCAGCTGGTTGGGCTAGCAAAGGTGTTAAGCTAGGATTAAACTCTATAAACAAGCTAGGATTAACTTACTTAGCTAAGTATGGTGACGATGTTTTAAAAGCTTACTCAAAGTCATCTAAAGGATTTAATCTTACAGCTAAGCTAGAAAAAAAGTTTCCAATACTAGGTAGCGTTAAAAATCCTAAATTAATTATAGATCCAAACGGAGCTACATCAAAAACTCTTCAATTTCTAGCTGGTACAACCACTATGACAACCATAGGTACACCTAGAGTAATAGGTAATACTTACGCTGGTATGACTCCTGAAATGGCTATATCTTACTCTGAAGTTGGAGGCACTTACATAGAGGTTATCAACGAAATATCCAAAGGAGAATCATTTAATGTAGCTTTCAAAGAGTACGGTAAAGAGTGGGTTCAATTTGCCTCTGAAAGATTTGGAGCGTTTCTTCCCGGTATATCAAAGTATATAAAAGGAGCAACAGGCTTAGACGCTTTAGACGATATAGGCGCTAGAATGGTGATCGGTAGATTTATGAAAAAGTTTGGCATAAAACCAAACGATACTGTTGCTTTTATTAATAAAGTACAAGAAAGAGGTGGTTGGAACGGTATGATCGGTGAGGTTATAGAAGAGATTATTGCTCAGCCACCAACAAATCTTATAGACGGTAGATCTCTTACTGATGGTATGGACGCTGACTTTTTTGAACAAACTTTTATATCAACAGCGGCGATACAAGGTATGTTTGGAACATTAAAGCTTGGGGGTAGAGCAAAAAGCTTTATAAACGATAAGATAAGTAAGCCAAAATACCAAGTAGGAAAAGTAACATACAATACGGCTGAAGAAGCTTATGAAGCCGCGAAGAAAATGAAAGAAAACGGTGAGTTAACAGCCGACACTAAAATTGTTATTAAAAGAGACTTTGAAGCTTACGATCAAATGTCTGAGCTTTTAGAAGGTACAGACATTGAGATTGAAACAAACAACGCTCAGTTAGAAATAAATGACAGAACAGCCGCTAACGAGATAGAAGCTGTTAGCATGCTAGATCCAGACCAGGTAAAAACGGTTGAAGATAACAAGAAAAAGCTAGAAGAAATAACAAACAAATGGAAGAATAGCGAGCTAAATAGAGACTCGAAAGAATATCAAGACGACAAAGCTCTTTTTCAGTCTCTTCAAGAACAGAACAACAAAATACTAGATCCTGTTTTAGCTAAAATAAACGAAAGACAAAGCGCTGAAGATCTTAAGAAAGGTACAAGCTTAATACAAAGGTGGAAAGACAAGCTTAAACTTGACAACATAAACATAGTCTCAGTACCTAGAGAGGAAGCTAGAGACCTAGCTATAAACGGAATTATAGAAGATAGTTTGAATCAAGTCTCCTTGGATAGAATTAATACCGAGGTACAAACTTTTGTTGACGCAGAAACAGGCAAAAGAATGTTTGTTGACTCTCGCACAGGCGTAGAGATAAGCAATAAGCAGCTACTTGACGCTGGCATTGATTACAACGCTATTGTTCAAGAAGCGCAAAACAACGTAGACGACTTTAAGACAACACACGGATTTACTACTCCGATGAAGAATGGCAGGCAAACTATTGTTATAAACAAAGAGTCAGCTATAAACATGGGTAGAGGAAACGTTGCTGCTCATGAGTTTATGCATGTTCTGCTAAACAAAACTTTTGCTAATAATCCAGAGACAGCGCTAGCTGTTGGTAGAGCTTTAGAAAGCTACTTACTCAACATCGATCCTAAAAGTGTAAGAAACACAGACTTTAGAAGAAGACTAGAAGGATATAGAGCTAGCCAAGGCGAAATAGTTGCAGCTGAAGAGACTTTAACCTTGTTTTCTGACGCGCTGGCTAACGGAGAAATCAAGTTTAACGAAACAACTTTTACTAAGATAGGTGACATGATACGTAGGGCTTTTTCTGCTATAGGTGTTAGAGTAAACTTTGACTCGGCTGAAGATGTTTTTAATTTTGTTAGAGACTACAATAACACTGTAGCCAAAGGTAAAAACTTAAGCGCTGGTATGAGAAGAACTATGGCTCAAGGAGCTAGAGTTTCTGGTGAAATAGCTTATGGAAGTAGAGAGTACGATAGGCTGTTGAAAGAGCTAGGATATATGCAGTCAGCGGAGTCTAGAATGTCTAAGGAAGGTGGAGATTTAAAATCTGACTTTGACCAGTATACTTTAAACGAAGACGGCACGCCTAAATATAATACTCAAGAAGAATTCAAACAATCTGAAGACTACTACAACGCTTACACCCAAATAGTTGACTCGACTTCTCTTGACGGTATTATAAAGAGAGGTATGACTGAGTTCGGTCTTAAAGGAGCTGCTCTAGACGAGTTTACTAGAAAAGTAAAAGAAGAAATAGGGTTAAGATACTTAGGGAAAATAAATAAGAAGACAGGCGAGAGAGGAAGAGGCTTTGATGTAGTCGCCACGAACGGTAGTTTATTCGGCTGGTTAACAGGTGTTGCTGGTGGTCAAGGTAAGTCTATTATATTTAGAGCTAAGGGTGATGTAATGAACCAATATAAAAAAGACAAAGGTGGCGAAACTGTGTCTTTAGATAAAAATATTGGAGACGGTGCTACGTTTGGCGACATGCTTATAGACGAAGGTAACAACATGATAAATACTTTCGAGCAAGAAAACCTTAGTCACACAGAGGCTAGAGAGCAAGCTGTTATACCTGGGGTTTTTGCTAGCGCGTTTGGTTTAAACATGGAGACCATATCAAATGCTATTAGCGAATCAAATGTTACCTCTACTGGCTTAGCTTATGTTGACGCTAAAAAAGCTGTATCTGATGTTCAGAAAGTAAATAATAAAAAAGGAAAACTAGTTGTACCAACAAAGTCTTCTGACGTAGTTCCAACAGGGCCTTTGTTTAACATAATGGAGATAGTAGCGGCTAAGTTTGGTGTGCCAGCTAGTAGAGTTTTAGCCAACCAAACACTCAGTAACAGTCTTAGAATTAACGCTCAGAACGCAATAAAAGAAAATTGGAAAGATCTTAGAGATCTAGCTTTACCAGAAGGCGAGACAGTATCTGGTCAATCAACACTGGTTGCTAACACTGGGCTTGGAGCGTTTTACAATAAAGGCGAACGAATATCAATGAAGCAAAGCGGTAGTGCCGTTGGTAAAGAGGCTCAAACAAAAAGAACTGATATAACTAAAGAGCAGTTTTGGGCGGAGTTTGGTATAAATCCAGACGGATCTTTTATGAGCGGAACTAAGTTTGATAACAACATAAGAGAGCTTATAAAGCAAGCCGCGGCTATAACAGCAAACCAAGGGGTCAGAATGAACGACATTAAAAGCGGGACAGCTGAAACAGCTGCTGTGGCTTTGTTTGGAGATGGTAGAAGCGCTTTGGCTTTCAGTAAAGAATTTAGAGGATTATCTCCTGCTAAGAAAAGCTTATTTATTAGCGAAATACCTCAAATATCCGCGTTAGTAAATCCTTCTTTAAAAGATGTAGCAGACTGGAAAGAAGTAAGAGACATTTTAGTTAGTGTATTCAAAGGCGAAATACCAGCGTCTACTTTAGGCGGGATAGCGAAAGACATTGTTAAGATGGCTAAGTACTTCAAGCCTGTAGCAGACTCTGTATTAGATGAGGACGGTTTTAAATGGGGCAACTATGTTGCTAATAACTTTACTGAAGAAGCGGACAATATAGTAAAGCTTTTAAACATCAAGCTATTTAATATAAAGTCTCGCAAGCAACTTAAAGGCTCAGATTTATACGACGATATAGATTTAGTATCTGATGCAAGGAAAATTCCTGGAGATATTGGTAAAGCGTTGTTAGATACTATTAACCCAAAGACAGGAGTAAATTATACTTTAGCTGAAATAGCTAGGGTGATGGCTATACTAAAACCTATGTATGCTAACGCTGCTCAAATAGGTAGAGGAAAATTTAAGGTTGACGAGAACGGAAAGCTATATGAAGTTACACCTGATCAACTAATGAAAGATGGTGAGCCTAGGACTGAGTATAGCGATCAAAGATACCAAGTGTTTGATAGCGCGGCTGACTTTATGAGGTGGGGAGTACTGCAAGTACCAGGCATGACGCAAGATATATACGACGCCGCTAACACCAAACTTATACCTCAAAACAGTAAGTACGCTGTAGAAAAAGGTAGTTACGAAGAAAGTTTAGCTGAAGCTACAGAGGTTAGAGAGGTTATAAACATAGCGCTAAACGTAGTAGGTAACAACGATGTAAATTTAGCTATGTTTATGGTAAGCGCGAACAGCTCAATGAAATCACCAATAAGAAGAGCTGCTAACCTAAAGTATATAGCAGACAGCGTTAAAAACATGAATCCTAAACAATTAGGATCACTAGCAGAGTATGAACACATGATACCTGCTAACTACATGGCTATAAAAATAATACAAGAGCATAAGAAGGGTGGTATAAAAGACATCAACGAGTTTTACAAAGACTATACTGTGGCTGTTATACCTAAAACAATGGACAACGTTTTAAAAGCTCAAGGACTACAAAGCTTAATGAACGCTGGTTATCAATTTGGAGTTGATCCTAGTTGGTTTAGATATTACAACTCTTTAACTATACCTTTCGCAGAACTTGAAACTATTAGAGATATAAGTACTGGTGAATTAATCGGAGAGCCTTATACTAGAATAGAGATAGACAAAAAAATAGAAAATGCTAAAAAGTATACTAAAGCTAGAAACAACGCTTTAAGCCTAAAGAAAAGCGCTGAGCCTCAAGGCATGTCTACTTTTGACTTTGACGAAACTTTAATCATTGATGGACAAAACTTTGTTACAGCAACTAAAGGATCACAAACAGTTAAAATGCCGTCTGACAAATGGCCTATTGACGGTCCTAAGCTAGCGGCTCAAGGATATGATTTTGATTTTTCTGATTTTGTTAATGTTCGTGGTGGTAAAGAAGGACCATTGCTTCAGAAGATGAAGAATCAAATAAAAAAGTATGGCCCTAGCAACGTGTTTGTTTTAACAGCTCGTATGCAGGAGGCTGCAGGGCCGATACATAAGTGGTTGAAGAGCCAAGGTATTAACATACCTATAGAAAATATAACTGGACTAGGCAAAAGCGAAGGCGAAGCAAAAGCGCAGTGGTTTGTGCAAAAGTACGCTGAAGGCTATAACGATATGTATTTTGTTGACGACGCTCTACCAAACGTTAATGCTGTTAAACGCGCGTTTGACGCGTTAGACGTTAAGGGTAAGTCTGTTCAAGCAAGAATTAACTTTAGTAAAGAGTTTAGCGATACGTTTAATCAAATGCTTGAAATAACCAAAGGAGTTGGAGCTCAAAAAACATTTTCTAGAGTTGAGGCTAGAAGAAGAGGTAAAAACAAAGGTAAATTTACCTTCTTTGTTCCTCCTTCAGCAGAAGACTTTGCTGGTTTACTTAGATACTTTGCTGGAACAGGAGCGCAGGGAGATGCGGACATAAAGTTTTTTGAAGAGGCTTTAATAAAGCCTTTCGCTAGAGCGGATAGAGCTATGAGCCAACAAAAGCAAGCTATTAGAGATGACTACAAAGCTTTACAAAAAGAATTTCCTAGCGTAAAGAAAATGTTAGGTAAACTTACAGATAGCGGTAAATACACTTACGACATGGCTGTAAGAGTTTACTTATTTGACAAGGCTGGCTACGATATTCCCGGAATATCTAACTTAGCTAGAATTAACATGATAAACCTGGTTAAGCAGAACCAAGAGCTTAGAGCCTACGCTGATGCGTTGGGTAAAATATCTAGACAAGAGCAAGGTTACTTAGAGCCTACTGAAAACTGGGATGTTGAGAATATTGCTTTTGACTTACAAAACGCTACTGGTAGAATTGGTAGAAAACAGTTTTTAGCTGAGTTTCTAGAAAACAAAGATATAATATTTTCACCAGAAAACTTAAACAAAATTGAAGCTATATACGGTAGCAACTTTAGATCAGCTCTAGAAGATGTATTATATCGTATGGAAACCGGTCAAAACCGCAGAAGAGGTGCTACTAAGTTTGAAAACGCGTGGAACAGCTGGATTAACAACTCTGTTGGCGCAATCATGTTCTTTAACGCTAGATCTGCCGTTCTACAAACATTATCAACTGTTAACTTTGTTAACTTTGAAGATAACAATGTGTTTGCTGCTGGTAGAGCTTTCGCTAATCAAAAACAATATTGGTCTGATTTTAGTTTCTTGTTTAACTCTGACTTTTTAAGAAACAGAAGAGCTGGTTTAGCTACTAACGTAAACGAAGCAGAGCTTGCTAACGCTGTTGCTGGCGCCACGAACAAAGCTAAAGCTGCCTTAGGTTATCTACTTAAAATAGGTTTCACACCGACACAAATAGCGGATAGTTTTGCTATTGCTTCTGGTGGTGCTACATTTTATAGAAATAGGGTTAATACATACTTAAAGCAAGGCATGTCTCAGGCTGAAGCTGAGTCTCAAGCCTTTTTAGACTTTCAAGAAATAGCAGAAGAAACTCAGCAGTCGGCTAGACCTGATAAAATATCACAACAACAAGCTTCTAACTTAGGTAGAATTATACTTGCCTTCGCCAACACCCCAATGCAATACAACAGGCTTATAAAGAAAGCTGCTGGTGATTTAATAAACGGTAGGGGCGACTGGAGAAGCAACGTTTCAAGGATAGCTTATTATGGGGCTGTTCAAAACTTTATATTTGCAGCTATGCAAAACGCTTTATTCGCTTTAGCTTTTGATGACGATGAAGAACTAACAGAATCTCAACAATCAGCTAGAGATAGAACAGAGGACACTAAAAACTCTAGAATACTAAATAGTATGTTTGACTCTTTGGCTAGAGGATCTGGTATATACGGAGCTGCCCTTGCTACTCTTAAAAACGCTATCATGAAGTATATGGAGGAAGACGCTAAAGGGTGGAGAGCAGACTACGCTCAAGTTGTTATTGAAGCTTTAAACGTGTCTCCACCGCTTGGGTCAAAAGCTCGAAAGCTTTACTCTGCAGGTAGAACTCGTAAGTTTAGCAGAGATGTAATGAGTGAAATGTCTATGTTGGATTACGATAACCCTGCTTGGCAAGCTATCGGTAATGTTGTTGAGGCTACAACAAACATACCCATGGCTAGAGCTATACGCAAAATAGATAACATAAGAGAGGCTTTAAACAAAGATAACAGTAGCATACAGCGTATGATGTTGTTTTTAGGTTGGAGCGCTTGGGACTTAAACGTTGGAACTGAAGTTGTTAAAAACGAAGGTAAAGAAAACGAGTACGTAGTTACGTTAGATACTAAGCGTATGAATCAGCTTAAGGTTGAGCAAGAGCTTGATGCTAAAAAAGCTAAAGAGCGAAAACAACAAGCTGAAAAGAAAAGGCAAGAAAAGAAAGAGCAAGAAGCTAAAGAAAACGAGCAGCAAATTAAAGAAAATATTGAAAAGCAGAAAAAAGAAGGTGAAGACGCTACTTGCGCCGCGGTTAGCTCTAAAGGCAATAGGTGTAAAAGAAAACCTATTAAAGATGGCTTTTGTACGGTTCACGAAAAAGTTGAACAAAACGAGGCTGGCAAAAAAACACAGTGTAAAAAAGTAAAATCTGATGGTAAGCGTTGTAAAATGCAAACAAACTCTAAGTCTGGGTTTTGTTACTATCACGACTAATTATGTAATAATAAAATAATGGCAACTGTTGACAAAGAAATAGCATTAATGCAACAAAGAATGGATCAGATGGATAAGAAGCTCGACAAGATGGACGAGAAATTAGACAGTCTAGTTAAACAATTACTAGACCCAGATAACGGCGTAACGGCCCGTGTTAATAAAAACACTGCAGCTAGAAAAGTTCTTGTTAAAGCTATATGGGTGCTTTACGGTATCGTGGCGGCTGCCTTAGCTAAGATTTTCTTTGGTTCATGATGCAAAAAGACTTCACTATATCAATCGGTAATATCATTTGGATTATCGGTATTATATTTACTATGGGTATAGCTTAT
>Ga0316202_10000997_pt1 | contig 24618 bp, 21 predicted proteins | sample 3monrhotite_MG_FD_204934 | JGI IMG/M metagenome (GOLD analysis project Ga0316202, IMG submission 204934) | Microbial mat bacterial communities from mineral coupon in-situ incubated in ocean water Damariscotta River, Maine, United States -... | ecosystem: Environmental > Aquatic > Marine >... | reverse complement strand
CGCCCACTAGCTGATGGATCAGCACGTCGAAGGACCGGTCCAGCATGGCGTGATGGGGCGCAGCGACAGTGAAGCGGATGGGATAGAGCTTTATCGCAAGCTGCGTCTGCCCAACCCCGAGGAAATCGGCTTTCGCTATCCACATCAGGTGTCCGGCGGGCAATTACAGCGGGCGATGACTGCGATGGCGATGTCCTGCCGGCCTGATCTCATTATCTTTGATGAACCGACGACCGCGCTGGATGTGACCACGCAGATCGAGGTTCTCGCGTCGATCCGTGATATTGTCGAGCAATTCGATACCGCCGCAATCTATATCACCCACGATCTGGCCGTCGTTGCGCAAATGGCTGACCGTATCAAAGTGCTGCTGAAAGGCGACGAGGTTGAAACCGCTGACACCCGCACGATGCTGGCGACGCCAACACAGGAATACACCAAGTCGCTTTGGGCCGTGCGCAGTTTCGAGCGCCCGCAAAAGCCGGCGGTGCAATCCGGTGCTGTGCCAGTGGTCAGCGTGCAGAACGTCGACGCGGCCTATGGCACCGTTCCTGTCTTGCATGATGTCAGCTTTGACATGCACGAGGGGCGGACCGTTGCAGTTGTGGGCGAAAGCGGATCTGGGAAATCCACCACGGCGCGCTGCATTACCGGGCTTTTGCCGCCCAAGGCGGGGCAGATCATGCTGGATGGTGAGCCGTTGCCCGCCGACTATCGCAAGCGCAGCAAAGATCAGCTGCGTCAGGTGCAGATGATTTATCAGATGGCCGACACGGCGCTCAACCCGCGCATGTCAATCGGCCAGATCATTGCGCGTCCGGTGCAGTTTTATCTGGGGCTGACCGGTGCCGAGAAGCGCAAGCGTGTCGATGCTCTGCTTGAGCAGATCGAACTGGAGCCTTCACAATACTATCATCGCCTGCCATCCGAGCTGTCCGGTGGTCAAAAACAACGCATTGGTATTGCGCGGGCTTTGGCCGCTGAGCCAAAGTTCATCATTTGTGATGAGGTCACCTCGGCGCTGGACCAATTGGTCGCCGAAGGAATTCTGCGACTATTGGCGCGGTTGCAGGATGACCTGTCGCTTACCTATATGTTCATTACCCATGATCTCGCGACGGTTCGGGCCATCGCAGATGAGGTTGTGGTCATGAAGGACGGTCGTGTGGTTGAACAAGGATCAAAGACAGATATGTTTACGCCGCCGCACCACGCCTATACCGACCTTTTGCTGTCCTCGGTTCCTGAAATGGACCCCGACTGGCTGACAAATCTGCTGGCTGAACGCGGAGTTGATAACATCGGCGATGCAGCAGTTGATAAGATGTAAAACGAATCGGTCACGCAAGTGACGACGCAATCGGGCGGCTCGCGCCTGAACAAATAACTAGGGAGAACGAAAATATGCATGGAATTAGTAGACGCGGTCTGTTGAAAACAGGTGTCGCCGCAGGTGTGCTGAGCCTTTCAGGGATGCCACTGCGCGCACAGACACGTGGAGGCAAGCTGACAGCGGGTCTTTCAGGTGCGAACACATCCGACAGTTGGGATGGCCGGACGCATTCGGACCTGTACATGATTGCTTCGGCACAAGGGTCGGTGTTTGACAGCCTGACTGAAGTGGGTGCTGACGGCCTGCTGAAGGGTGAATTGGCGGAAAGCTGGGAAGCATCAGCAGATGCCAAAACCTGGACATTCAACCTGCGGCAGGGTGTGACCTTCCACAACGGCAAATCCTTTGGCGCTGACGATGTGATCGAGTCGCTGCAACTGCACGTCGCTGAAGGCGCAAAATCCGCAGCCCAGCCAATTGTCGCTGCCATCAGTGAGATGAAGAAGATGTCCGACAGCCAGGTTCAGTTTACGCTGGAGGCGGGCAACGCAGACTTCCCATATCTGATGTCAGATTATCACCTGCTGATGTATCCCGCAGGCCAGATCGAAGAAGCGATCGCCAACGGTATCGGCACTGGCCTTTATCAGGTGCAGTCCTTCGATCCGGGCGTGCGCTTGGTCGCGACACGCTATCCAGATCACTACAAGGGCGACAGCGCCGGCTTCTTTGATGAGATCGAGTATATCGCCATCAACGACAACACAGCCCGCATGAACGCGCTGATGACCGGGCAGGTGGATGCGATCAACCGGATCGACATTAAGACCGAAGCCCTGCTGCGCGCCAACCCGGCGCTGCGTATTCAGGAAGTGACGGGCAACCAGCACTACACCTTCGCAATGCTGACCGACAACGCGCCGCTGAACGACGTAAACGTCCGCCGGGCGCTCAAGTACGGCATCAACCGTCAGGAGATGGTCGACAAGATCCTGCTGGGTTACGGTAAAGTCGGTAACGACACGCCAATCGGGCCTGCGAACCAGTTCTATCATTCCGAAATGGAACAGCTGGAGTATGATCCCGACAAGTCAAAGTTCTACCTCCAGCAGGCGGGCATGGACAGCCTGAACATCGACCTCAGCGCATCCAATGCAGCTTTTGAAGGCGCTGTTGATGCGGCACAGCTGTTCCAGGCCTCTGCCTCAGCCGGTGGTATTAACCTGAACGTGATCCAGGAACCTTCTGACGGGTACTGGTCCAACGTCTGGCTGAAGAAGAGCTTCTCTGCCGTGTACTGGTCTGGACGCGCGACCGAGGACTGGATGTTCTCAACCGCCTACGAGGCCGGTGTGCCGTGGAACGACAGCCAATGGGATGCAGGCGACAGCGCCCGCTTCCAGGAATTGCTGTTGATGGCCCGTGCCGAGCTGGATAGCGACAAGCGCCGCGCGCAGTACTTCGAGATGCAGCAGATTCTGCGTGACGATGGCGGTGTTCTGGTGCCGATGTTTGCCAACTATGTGCAAGCCGTGAACAACCGGATCTCGTCGCCTGACACAGTGGGCAACCTCTGGCAGATGGACAACGCACGCATGGCTGAACGGTGGTCTGTGGCGTAGGCGACGGATGGACTGAGAAACGCAAACGCCCCGCCGAAAGGTGGGGCGTTTTCGTTCGAAACCGAGAATGGACGAATAAATGCCCGATGATGCAAAGTTTGAAGAACGTGAAAACGGTCCACTTGTCGTGTCTGGTGTGTCGTCGATGCGCGGCGCCAAGGGACCGATAGAGGTCAAGCCTGTCATGGCACTTTGCAGATGCGGCGGGTCGAAGAACAAACCGTTTTGCGACGGCTCTCATAAAAGCAACGGCTTCGAAAGCCGCGGCGGCACGCCAGCAGGCCGCGACCGGTTGATTGCCTACGCAGGCAAGGAAGCCACGATAAACTATAATCCATTGCTCTGCTCGCATGCAGCAGAATGCGGACGTATTGCGAGCGATATCTTCAACCCTGCCCAGAAACCTTGGGTACAACCCGACAACGGCACCATGGCGGATTTGGAGGCGGTCGTAACAGCCTGCCCGTCGGGTGCCCTGTCATTTGCAGCGGCTGAGGACGTTGCTCACCGCGTTGACCCCCAGCGCGCGCAAATCGTGGTTGAAAGAAACGGCCCTTATTGGGTGCGTGATATCCCTCCTCCGACTCCTGAGCGTGCCAAGGGGGCCGCTGATCGCAAGTATGTTCTTTGCCGCTGTGGTTTGTCTGGCAATAAACCCTACTGCGATGGTTCACACCGCGACGCGAAGTGGCGTGATACTGCGGACGAATAGCCGGATCCTGCTTAGTTGATTGCAGCCCTTGCAGTTACGATCAACAGAGCGTATATCGTCCTCAACAGCGGCGTCTGGCTTCCACCCCCAGACACCACCGGAATTCGTAACGGGCCGCGCGCCCGTTTTTTTGTGTCCGAACATATGTCGGAAAATATGATGAACGATCTGATCGCCAAAGCGGCCATTGACCGCCGCATCGCCGAAATCATCACCCCTGTCGTCGAGGACATGGGGTTCGAAGTTGTGCGCGTCCGTCTGATGACCGGCAAGGAAAGCATCCTGCAAATCATGGTGCAGCGTCCTGATGGCCAGATCGAGGTCGATGAATGCGGGCAGGTCTCGACCGCGTTGAGTGCGGTGCTGGATGTCGAGGACCCGATCGTTGATGTCTATAATCTTGAGGTATCCAGCCCCGGCATTGACCGTCCGCTGACCCGGATGAAGGATTTCGATCAGTGGGAAGGCTTTGAAGCCAAGATCGAAACTGACGAACTGATTGATGGCCGCCGTCGTTTCAAAGGCCAGCTGGCTGGCACTGAGGGTGATGAGGTCTTGATCACGATTGCCGAGGGCACCATTGGCCTTAAGTTTGAATGGCTGTCTGACGCCAAGCTGGTGCTGACAGATGAGCTGATCCGCGACGTGCTGCGCGGGCGTAAAGATGCGGGTCAGATTGATGAGGCCCAGTTTGATGAAATCGAAACCATCATTCACGGTGATGAAATTGCGCCCCTCAGGGGCGACACTGAGGAGAACACTTAAAGATGGCATATACATCCGCCAACCAGTTGGAGCTTTTGCAAACCGCAGAGGCCGTGGCCCGCGAAAAGAACATCGAGCCCGGGCTTGTTGTAGAGGCGATGGAAGAATCACTCGCGCGGGCGGCAAAGTCTCGCTATGGCGCTGAGATGGACATCCGCGTGTCTATCGACCGCAAGACTGGCCGGGCCACGTTCACCCGCGTGCGCACGGTGGTCGAAGAAGAAGAGCTTGAGAATTACCAGGCGGAATTCACCGTTGAGCAGGCCAGGGAATACATGGACGACCCAGAGGTCGGCCAGCAATTCATCGAAGAGGTCCCCCCGGTCGAGCTGGGCCGGATTGCGGCGCAGTCTGCCAAGCAGGTGATCTTGCAAAAGGTCCGCGAAGCAGAGCGTGACAAGCAGTACGAAGAATTCAAGGATCGCGCGGGCACAATCATCAACGCGCTGGTCAAGCGCGAGGAATACGGCAACGTCATCGTCGATGTAGGCGCCGGTGAGGCCGTCCTGCGGCGCAATGAAAAGATTGGTCGCGAGGCGTATCGCCCCAATGATCGCATCCGGTGCTACATCAAGGAAGTGCGCCGCGAGCAACGTGGCCCGCAGATTTTCCTGAGCCGCACGGCACCCGAGTTCATGGCCGAGCTTTTCAAGATGGAAGTGCCGGAAATTTACGAAGGCATCATCGAGATCAAAGCCGTGGCGCGTGACCCCGGCAGCCGCGCGAAAATCGCCGTGATCTCTTATGATGGCTCTATTGATCCTGTTGGCGCCTGTGTTGGTATGCGTGGTTCGCGCGTGCAGGCCGTTGTGAACGAATTGCAGGGCGAGAAGATCGACATCATCCCATGGAACGAAGATATGCCGACATTCCTTGTGAATGCGTTGCAACCGGCAGAGGTCTCCAAGGTGGTTCTGGACGAAGAAGCCGGCAAGATCGAAGTCGTCGTCCCCGAAGAGCAACTGTCGCTGGCCATTGGCCGCCGCGGTCAGAACGTGCGCCTGGCGTCACAGCTAACCGGCCTCGATATCGACATCATGACCGAGGAAGAAGAGAGCAAGCGTCGTCAGGCCGAATTCGAGCTGCGCACGAAATTGTTCATGGATACCCTTGATCTGGACGAGTTCTTTGCCCAACTCTTGGTATCAGAAGGGTTCACCACCCTTGAGGAAGTCGCTTACGTCGAGCTTGACGAACTGCTTGTTATCGAAGGCGTTGACGATGATACCGCCGGTGAATTGCAGGCCCGTGCACGGGATTATCTGGAAGCCGAAGCCAAAAAGGCGATGGAAGCTGCCCGTGCGCTGGGTGTCGAAGACAGCCTTGCCAACTTTGAAGGCCTGACACCGGTCATGCTTGAGGCGCTGGGCAAGGATGGCGTGAAAACGCTGGAAGACTTTGCCACCTGCGCTGATTGGGAACTGGCCGGTGGCTGGACCACGGTTGATGGCGAACGAGTGAAAGACGACGGCGTGTTGGAACCATTCGATGTGTCGCTGGAAGAAGCGCAAGTCATGGTGATGACCGCCCGCGTGATGCTGGGCTGGGTGGACCCTGATGAGCTTGTTGCCAATGCAGAGGCTGAAGAAGAAGAGCTACCAGCGGAGGAGGAGGCCTGATCGCAGGCCTCTGAAGGGATCCGCAGATGGCGCGAGGTGGCCATAACAAGGAACGCGACGATGCTGAACGTAAGTGCATCGTCACGGGCGAAGTGCAGCCAAAGGCTGGGCTGATCCGCTTTGTTGTGGGGCCGGAAGGTCAGGTTGTGCCTGACATTTTGGGCAAGCTGCCGGGCCGGGGCATGTATGTGACGGCTGATCGCAAGGCGCTTGAAGACGCAAGGAAGGGTCAGTTCTCACGCGCGGCCAAGCAGGCTGTGACCGTGCCAGACGGTTTGGTGGACGAAGTTGAACGCCAACTGGCCCGCAGGACCGTTGATTTGATCGCATTGACCCGAAAATCGGGGCGCGCGGTTTGCGGATTTGAGAAAGTTAAGGGCTGGCTTGCCGGTGGTGAGCGGGTCCGGGTTCTGGTGCAGGCCTCTGACGGGTCGGAACGGGGCAAAACGAAACTATGGACGCCTGAAGGCGCCCGATATTTTGGCTGTTTGACCGCAGCGGAATTGGGTTTGGCATTTGGGCGGCAAAGTGTGATACATGGCGCGCTTGGCGCTGGCAGACTCAGCGATCGTGTTGTAGAGGAAGCCACAAAGCTACGCGGGTTACGCGAAGGGAACGGGGGCGATACGGTCCTCGGGAAGGATAAAGAAGCTAAATGAGCGATAACGACGGTAAAAAGACACTCGGCCTTGGTGGTTCACGTCCCAGCAACGTGAAGCAAAGCTTTAGCCACGGGCGGACCAAGAACGTCGTGGTGGAAACCAAACGCAAGCGCGTTGTGGTGCCCAAGCCCGGTGCGACCAAGCCAGTGACAGGCGGAAAATCCGGTCCGGTTGGCGGTGATCCTTCCAAGCGTCCCGCCGGTATTTCGGATGTGGAACTCGAGCGTCGGATGAAAGCGCTGAAACTGGCGAAAGCCCGCGAAGTGGAAGAAGCTGAGCAGCGCGCCACCGAAGAAAAGACACGCGCAGCCGAGCGCGAAGCACGCCGTGCCGAGATTGAGGCGAAAGAAGCCGAAGATCGCGCGCGTGAAGAGCGCGCGAAGGCGAAGGCCGATGAGGAAGAGCGCAAAAAGGCCGAGGCCGCGAGCGCCAAGGTTGCCGCTGCTGCGCCACCCCCTGACGCCGCTGTTCCCGGCGAGACTGCTGTCAGCCGTCCAACTGCGGCCCCGCGCAAAGCCGATCGTGGCAATGAGACACGTGACAACAAAGGCAAGGCCAAGCCGGGCCGTGGTGGCGATGATGGTCGCCGTTCCGGCAAGCTGACCTTGAATGATGCGCTGACAGGCCGCGATGGTGGCCGCCAGCGATCCATGGCTGCAATGAAACGCAAGCAGGATCGCGCCCGCGCAAAGGCGATGGGTGTGTCGGCAGAGCGTGAGAAAGTGTTCCGCGATGTGGCTCTGCCAGAGGCGATCACCGTTTCTGAACTGGCCATCCGGATGACCGAGCGTGTTGCCGACGTTGTGAAGGCGTTGATGACAAACGGCATTATGGCCACGCAAAACCAGACGATTGACGCGGATACCGCTGAAATCATCATCGAAGAATTCGGGCACACCGTTGTCCGTGTCTCTGATGCGGATGTCGAGGATGTCCTTCAGGCGATCGAGGACAAGCCCGAAGACCTGCAAGGGCGCCCACCGATCATCACGATCATGGGCCACGTTGACCACGGCAAGACATCGCTGCTCGATGCGATCCGCAACGCGAAAGTTGTGGCTGGCGAAGCAGGCGGCATTACCCAGCACATCGGTGCCTATCAGGTAAAGACCGACGGCGGTGCTGTGCTGTCTTTCCTTGACACACCGGGTCACGCGGCGTTTACGTCAATGCGGTCGCGCGGTGCGCAAGTAACTGATATTGTTGTGCTTGTTGTCGCCGCTGACGATGCGGTCATGCCGCAAACGATCGAGGCTATCAACCACGCCAAGGCCGCAAAAGTGCCGATGATCGTGGCGATCAACAAGATCGACAAGCCAGAAGCAAACCCCGACAAGGTGCGCACGGACCTGCTCCAGCACGAGGTCATCGTCGAGAAGATGTCCGGTGATGTGCAGGACGTTGAGGTCTCTGCGATCTCTGGTCAGGGTCTGGATGAACTGCTTGAGGCGATTGCCCTACAGGCGGAAATCCTTGAACTGAAGGCGAACCCGAACCGCGCTGCCGAAGGCGCGGTGATCGAAGCCCAGCTTGACGTAGGCCGCGGCCCTGTTGCGACTGTTCTGATCCAGAACGGCACTCTGCGCCAAGGCGATATCTTTGTTGTGGGTGAACAGTACGGCAAGGTCCGCGCGCTGATCAACGACAAGGGCGAGCGTGTGCAGGAGGCCGGCCCATCGGTGCCTGTCGAGGTGCTTGGCCTGAATGGCACGCCCGAGGCCGGCGATGTGCTCAATGTGGTTGAGGCCGATGCGCAGGCCCGTGAAATCGCGGAATATCGCGAGAAAGCCGCGAAAGAGAAACGCGCCGCTGCCGGTGCTGCGACGACGCTTGAACAATTGATGGCAAACGCCAAGGCCGACGAGAATGTGAGCGAATTGCCAATCCTGGTGAAGGCCGATGTTCAGGGTTCTGCCGAAGCGATCGTTCAGGCGATGGAAAAGATCGGCAATGATGAGGTCCGCGTGCGGGTTCTGCACTCTGGTGTGGGCGCGATCACGGAAACTGATATCGGTCTGGCCGAAGCATCCGGCGCGCCTGTCTTTGGCTTTAACGTCCGTGCGAATACATCCGCGCGGAACACCGCCAACCAAAAGGGCGTGGAGATCCGCTATTACTCGGTCATTTACGACCTTGTGGATGATGTGAAGCAAGCGGCCTCTGGCCTGCTCTCTGCAGAGATTCGTGAAAAGTTCATCGGTTACGCGACCATCAAAGAGGTCTTTAAGGTCTCGAACGTGGGCAAGGTCGCGGGCTGTCTGGTCACCGAAGGTGTCGCCCGTCGTTCCGCCGGTGTCCGCCTGCTGCGCGACAACGTGGTGATCCACGAAGGCACGCTGAAAACGCTCAAGCGCTTCAAGGACGAGGTGCCAGAGGTCCAGTCCGGTCAGGAATGCGGCATGGCGTTTGAAAACTACGATGACATCCGCCCCGATGACGTGATCGAGATTTTCGAGCGCGAAGAGGTCGAACGCAACTTGTAGGTTCGGGTGATATTGAATTGGAAAGGCGGTCCCGATGGGGCCGCCTTTTTTGCTCTTGCGCCGATAGAGGATATCGGTGTTGCGGGACAGAACCTGTGTTTGACGTTCTTCCAACGCGGGCTGAGAACGGCCCCGAGCGAATCCCGCAAAGGTTATCGATGTCCAGCCTCGCGCAATCATTCTGGCTTCATTGTGGCAAATGCCCGCAATAAGGCATTCGAGAGGCCGCGACATGCCCAAAGCGCCATATTTCTCTTTAGTTACTTACCTTTAAGACAGGTATCTTTCTCATGGAGGCACAACTATTCCTTTATTACAGAAAGTTCATATTGAGTACTGCGCGTTGAAGCGAGTAATTGGAGTTTGGTAAATGTTTGAATTGATTCTTGTCTTGCTGCTCGCCGTTGTAGTGGTGATTGGTTCACCTCGCCAACGGTGTGCGACAAATAAGCAAAGCAAGGTGTTTTTGCTCCGGAACAACCGCGTATAAAGAGTTTCCTCGTCCTATGGACGGGAGTGGATTAAGCCGGCCTTGATAGAGTCTTAATCGTTGTACTCAATCTTGAAGTGAATTAGCGTCAAACCTTAACTGTTCCTTAATGATACCGTATTGGCACGCTCAATTTATGAGAATTTCTACTCTGTAGTCTCGCAAGCCCTATCCTTGTTTGTGGGCATCTTACTCTTGGTAATTGGGCTAAGTGGCTCTTTTGGAGTCTTCTTGCAGCCAATCGGAGAGATATCTTTCCTCATAGAGCCGATGGGCTTTGGTCCATATTATGATCGTCTGTATTGGAACGTCTTGGCGTTCGTCGGGGCATGGTTGGTGCTGTTCTTCTGGGTGCGACTAGCCGCAGTCGCTGCAATTGCGCTCATTGCATTCAAATGGGCCGTCCTTCAAAACCTGATCACCTTCTAGGGTCCTCACGAATTTGGGCATGCATGAAACGCCTGTTTTCTATCAGTTTCTGTCATCCGGACGGTTTGTAGAATCGGCCGCATCGGGCTCACATCGGCCACGCACAGCCGGTCTCTCAAAATCGGGATCAACGTATTGTCAGCTGCTGGCATGGGATAATCCCAATGCGCGTTCGCCTGCTGCGCGACAACGTGATCGAGGATTTCGAGCACGAGAATGTCGAGCGGAACCGGTAAGCTCGGGTGACATAAAATTGGAAAGGCGGTCCCGTCGGGGGCCGCCCTTCTTGCATTTGCGCCGGTTAAGAGCACCTGTTTAGCGGGGGCAAAGCGACCTAAGCAACGTTTCAATTAAATGCCGCTTTACCCATGACCGCGTTGTTAGATCAATCCCTGCGCCAGGATCATCAACGCACCTGATGCCACGACATAGCTCGCATCGATGACAGTAGCCTTGCCTGACTTTTGGCTAAACAGATCCATCCCCGCGACAAACAAGGCCACAGCCAAGATGACCCCGATAGCTGTCATGATCGCCTGATTGGTTTCGGTTATTCCCACAACAAGCGCGAGAATGGCAATGCCGATAAATTGTATGACCATTGCCATGATCGGGGCTGATGCGGGCGCTTGTATATTGTGGCTTCCTGCCGCCCAAGCTTTGCCAAACATCTTTGGACTAAACCAAAGCATGCCAAGGCCAAAAGCCGCGACTGTACCGACGACGACCGCCGCCCAATTCATAAGTGCTATATCCATTGTTTTTCCAATCTAGCTTGTAAGTGCTTCGTCAAGTGCCGCGAGGATGCCAGTCCAGCCGCCTTCGTGATTGTCCCGCGTCTCTGCATCGTTAAAGCGCACATGCTCTAGCGTTACGTGCGTGCCTTTTTCGGCTGGCGCAAAGGTGAGTGTGACGATGCTGTCGGCAACGGAATAGGGGCTTTCCCATGTAAAGACGATACGGTCGTGCGGGCTGATTTCGCGATACGTTCCCGCATGCGGAATTTCCTTTTCACCAGCGCACATCACAATCTCAAAACGTCCGCCTTCCTTGGGGTCGTTGGCCGCCTTTGAAACTGACATGCCGGCGGCAGGCATCATAAACCGGCGTAGCATTTCTGGATTCAGCCATGCATTGAACACCGCCGCCGGAGCGGCATTTATCGTGCGTTCAACTTTCAAACTAAGATCATTCATCTTTGGTATTTCCTTCAGTTATCATTGTATCGAGCGCTTCCAATCTGAGGTCCCAGATTGAGCGCAGGTCAGCGAACCATCGGTCGATTTCCAAAAGGGGTGCCATTTGGACTTCGATGAGGTGTTCGCGCCAGTTCGTAAGTCTTCTGACTAAACCTACCCGCTCCAGTACTTTGATATGTTTGGAGACAGAGTTGAGGCTCATTTCAAATTGCGCATGAATATCCGTCACGCGCATTGGGCCGTGCTGGGCCAGCAACGTCAGAATAGCACGTCGCGTAGGATCGCTTGCAGCCTTGAGAAGTTCGCTTAGAGCGCTTGTTGTGATTCGTTCAACCATTTGGGTGAATAACAACAAGTGGCGTGGTCAGTCAACCGTTAGGGTGATTGACGGTCAAACGCCTATCGGTCTCAGTGCAAGCAGCGGTATTTCCAAAAGGGCTCAGACCGGGCATTCACAACCAGTCTCTCAAGATCGGAATCAACGGAATATCAGCCGCTGGCATGGGATAGTCCCGCAGCGCGTTCGCCCGCACCCATTTCAGCGCCTGCCCTTCGCGCGATTGCGGCGTGCCTTCCCATTTGCGGCAGGCGAAAAGCGGCATGAGCAGGTGAAAATCATCGTAAGAATGGCTGGCGAAGGTCAATGGGGCAAGGCAGGACGCCCAAGTGTCGATCCCCAGTTCTTCCTGTAGCTCGCGGATCAGCGCAACCTCTGGTGTTTCACCTGTCTCGATCTTGCCGCCGGGAAACTCCCAGAGGCCCGCCATCGACTTTCCCTCAGGTCGCTGCGCCAGCAACACCCGCCCGTCCGCATCAATCAAGGCGACGGCTGAAACCAGAACGGTTTTCATGACCGATAATCAGCGTTGATCGTGATGTAGCCATGGGTCAGATCGCAGGTCCAGACGGTGCTTTGCCCCGCTCCAAGCCCCAGATCGACCCCGATCTCAAGTTCGGCGTTCTTCATATAGGCGCTGGCCGCCTCCTCCGAATAATCTGGCGCCCGCCAGCCGTTTTCGGCCACCGTGATATCGCCAAAGCGGATACTTAGCCGGTCACGATCTGCCGCCGCCCCGGATTTCCCGACAGCCATGACAACCCGCCCCCAGTTAGCGTCCTCTCCCGCAATCGCCGTTTTGACCAAGGGCGAATTGGCGATGGCCAGTGCGACCCTATGGGCGTCGGCGTCGTTCTGCGCGCCCGCGACCTGCACCGCGACAAATTTCGTCGCACCTTCGCCATCGCGCACAACCTGATGGGCAAGATCGCGCATGACCTCGTGCAGGGCTTCGGCGAAGGCCGCGTTGCCGGTCACGTCAACACCGGACGCGCCAGTGGCAGCCATCAGCAAGGTGTCAGATGTCGAGGTGTCGCTATCGACCGTGATGCAATTGAACGTCTTTGCATTCAGGCGCGAAACCAGCGTTTGCAGATCACTTTGCCCGATCGCAGCATCCGTGAAGATATAGACGAGCATCGTCGCCATATCCGGCGCGATCATGCCCGATCCCTTGGCGATTCCGGCAATTTTGACCGTTTGGCCATTGACGTCCACCGTAGCCGCAGCCCCTTTTGCAAAGGTATCGGTGGTCATGATCGCCTTTGCTGCGGCCTCCATTGCGCTGCTGGATTGTTTGGCGTGTAACTCACCAATTCTTGCCGCTATCCGTTCATGCGGGAGCGGCTCGCCGATCACCCCGGTTGAAGAGGTGAATATCCTCTGGGGCGGCACGCCCGTCTCTTTGGCAATGCGCGCTGTCAGAACCTCGACCGAACCGGATCCGCGCGATCCGGTGAACGCATTGGCGTTGCCCGCGTTGACCAGAATTGCGGCCGGTCCGCCTGGATCGCTTCCCAGCTTGGCCTGACAATCCAGAACCGGCGCTGCCCGCGTGGCGGAGCGAGTAAAGACGCCGGCGATGGATGTGCCTGCCGTCATCAGCGCCAGCATCACATCAGGGCGCCTCTCATACTTTACCCCCGCAGCGGTTGCCGCAAAGGTGACCCCGCCAATATCCGGCAGATCAGGGAATGTGGCGGGAGCAAGTGGCGAGACAGTCATGCCGGATCAGTCCAACAGCGCGGTCGCGTCGATCAGGCTGGGGTCAAACTGACCGGGCTCTGGCTTGGTCACATCTGCGGCCGCCGCAAGTGCATCGATACGCGCGGTGACGGCCTGTTCCTGCAAGTCCGCTGCGATTTGCGGGCGCAAGTCATCAAGCGCGGGGCGCGGTTGCACGCGGGTCTCAAGAAGTGTCGCCACGTGCCAGCCGAATTGGGTTTCAAACGGCTCTGTGATGCCGCCAATCTCAAGCGCTGTTACCGCCTGTTCGAACTCTGGCACCATTGCGCCGTTGCCGAACCAGCCCAGGTTGCCGCCGTTGGGGCCCGTGGGCCCGGTTGAAACGTCGCGGGCGACATCAGCAAAAGCAGCGCCATCGTCGATGCGGGCCTTGGCGGCGGCGGCCTCTTCCTCGGTCTCAACAAGCAGATGTGCTGCGTTGAATTCGGGAATTTCTTCGGCGTCCTGAAAACGCGCGTCATAGGCGGCCTGAACGTCGGCCTCGGTCACAGAGGTTTCCGCAATTGATGTGATCACCTCTGCGGCCATCAGGGCGCGACGTTCATTGGCCAGCGTATAGATCGTGCGCGCTGATGCCTCGCCCGCGGCGTCCGCCAAAAGCTGCTGCTGGATAAGCTGTTCAACCAGCCCGTCAAAGAGCACCTCGGCCGGGAACTGCGAATACTGCGGTGGAAGGTTGGTCCGGGCGATAATCACCTCGCCCATCGTGATTTCCGTGTCGCCAACGGTGGCCACGACGGTGTCTGCAGTCACGTCCTGAGCAAGCGCGCCCGTCGACAGAACGGCGACGACGGCGGTTGCACCCAAAAATGTAACATGTTTCAGCATTAAACGTTCCCTTGATATGCCGCGAAAGCCCGTGGCGTTGACACTGTTGTAGCGGCCCCTTACATCCCTTGAATGCCTCGAGGGGGCCGAAAAGTTGCGTAATCCTGGCCCTTTCTATGTGGCCTGAGACGGGCCTACAAGCGACCTCCTCTCAAATAGATGTCAGACAGGCGCAGTGACGCCGCCGGAGAAAATATGCTGGGTTTCGGAACGATTGCCAAAAAGGTGTTTGGCACCGCGAACGACCGCAAAGTCAAAGCTGTCGACCCTTTGGTAGACAAGATCAATGCGTTGGAACCCGCGTTCGAAACGCTGTCTGACGACGGCATCAAGGAAAAGACCGAAGCACTGGCGAAACGTGCGATGGGCGGCGAGAGCCTGGATGACCTGTTGCCCGAGGCATTCGCCAACTGCCGCGAAGCGGCCAAGCGCGCGCTGGGCCTGCGTGCGTTTGATACCCAATTGAAAGGCGGCATCTTTTTGCATCAGGGCAACATCGCCGAGATGAAAACAGGTGAAGGCAAGACCCTTGTTGCCACCTTCCCGGCCTATCTGAATGCGCTGACTGGAAAAGGTGTGCACATCGTCACGGTGAACGATTATCTGGCCCGCCGCGATGCGGAATGGATGAACAAGGTTTATGGCGCGCTTGGTCTGACCACTGGCGTGGTTGTGCCGCAGCAGCCAGAGGACGAAAAAAAGGCCGCATACGCCTGCGACGTCACCTACGCCACGAACAACGAACTGGGGTTTGATTATCTGCGCGACAACATGAAGTCTGAATTGGGCCAGATGTTCCAGCGCGACCATAATTTTGCGATTGTGGACGAGGTGGACAGTATCCTGATTGATGAGGCGCGGACACCGCTGATCATCTCTGGTCCGGCTCAGGATCGCTCGGAAATGTATGCGACAATCGACAAGGTGATCCCTGACGTATTGGACGAACATTACAGCCTCGATGAAAAGACGCGGCAGGCCACGTTCACTGATGAAGGCAACGATTTTCTGGAAGAAAAGCTGGGTGCCCACGGCCTGCTTCCCGACGGCCAGACTCTCTATGACCCAGAAAGCGCGACACTGGTGCATCACGTCAGTCAGGCCCTGCGGGCGCACAAGCTCTTTGCCAAGGACAAAGACTATATTGTCCGTGATGACGAAGTTGTCCTGATTGATGAATTCACTGGCCGCATGATGGTTGGCCGCCGTCTGTCAGATGGGCTTCATCAGGCGATTGAGGCGAAAGAAGGCTGCTCGATCAAGCCAGAGAACGTGACGCTGGCCTCTGTGACCTTCCAGAACTACTTCCGGCTTTATGACAAACTGGGCGGCATGACAGGGACAGCGGCGACCGAGGCCGAGGAGTTTCTGGAAATCTACAATCTGGGTGTGGTCGAAGTGCCGACCAACCGGCCGATTGCCCGGATTGATGAGGACGATCAAGTCTATCGCACCGCACGCGAGAAATTTGCCGGGGTTGTCGACGAAATCAAAGAGGCCCACGCCAAGGGTCAGCCGATTCTTGTGGGCACGACCTCGATTGAGAAATCCGAAGCGCTGGCAGAGATGCTGAAGGCGGAGGGAATCACCTACAATGTGCTGAATGCGAGACAACATGAGCAGGAAGCGCAGATTGTTGCGGATGCAGGGAAACTGAACGCAGTCACAATTGCGACCAATATGGCCGGTCGCGGGACCGACATTCAGTTGGGCGGCAATGTCGAGATGCGGGTTCTGCAGGCTGTCGCCGAGGACCCTGACGCCGACATCGAAGCCTTGCGTGCGCGGATCGAGGCTGAGGTGGCGGATGAAAAGGAAAAGGTGAAAGAGGCTGGCGGTCTGTTTGTGCTGGCAACCGAGCGCCACGAAAGCCGCCGGATTGATAACCAGCTCCGCGGTCGCTCTGGCCGTCAGGGTGACCCGGGGCGCTCGGCTTTCTTCCTGTCTTTGGAAGATGATCTGATGCGTATTTTCGGCTCTGACCGTCTGGACAAGGTGCTGTCCGGTCTGGGCATGAAAGAGGGCGAAGCGATTGTGCACCCTTGGGTGAACAAATCTCTGGAACGCGCGCAGGCCAAGGTGGAAGGTCGCAACTTTGACATCCGCAAACAGCTGCTCAAATTCGATGACGTGATGAACGAGCAGCGCAAAGTCATCTTTTCGCAACGTCGCGATATCATGAAGGCCAAGGACCTGTCAGAGGTCACCAAGGACATGCGGGATCAGGTTATCGACGATCTGGTGCACGACTATATGCCGCCAAAAACCTATGCAGATCAATGGGATACCAAAGGTCTGCATGATGCCGTCATTGAGAACCTCGGGCTGGATGAGCCGGTTGCCGATTGGGCAAATGAAGAGGGTGTCGATGATGACGACATTCGTGAACGCCTTGAAGAAGCCGCTGATAACCTCATGGCCGAAAAGGCCGAAGCCTTTGGCGATGAGACGATGCGCAACGTCGAGAAACAGCTTTTGCTGCAAACCATCGACGCGAAATGGCGCGAGCACCTGCTGACGCTGGAGCACCTGCGGTCGGTCGTGGGCTTTCGCGGTTATGCGCAGCGCGACCCGCTGAATGAGTACAAAACCGAAGGCTTCCAATTGTTCGAAAGCATGCTCGACAGCCTGCGGACGGACGTGACGAAAAAGCTGTCCCAAATCCGACCGATGTCGCCCGAAGAGCAGGAGCAGCTGGTCGCACAAATCCGTCAGCAGCAGCAGGCAGCAGCACAGGCGGCGGCGGTCTCGGCGGCCCCGATTGCAGCGACAACCGCAACCGGTGATGCGCGTGAAGGCTTTGATGAAAATGATCCTGCGACCTGGGGTAATCCGGGCCGCAACGACCTATGTCCCTGCGGATCAGGTAAGAAATTCAAGCATTGCCACGGGCGGCTCGTCTAATTGCTGCCATAATTGGGTCACGCTAAGACCTTTTGCCAGTCCTGTTCATGTCACGCTAACATTGCAGAGTTATCACAGCCTTTTTGCCGCTGTGAGGGATGGGGATGTCTCGCCTGAAGACGATCAAGACTATTGCATCGACGCTGACAATCGCCGTTACCATCGGGTTTCTGGTGCAATATGGTGAGTCCACACCACGTATCGCAAGTAGCGAGGACGAGGAAACCTATAACAAGGCGCCGCGCTCTTTGATGTTGTCAACGAACGCGCAAGGCCAACCGGTGTTCGGTGTTCCCAATGTTGTGACGACGCCTTTGGATCACGCGGCAAATTTGCAGCGGATCGTCGCGGTCGATGCGGTTTATACAGAGTTGGATGTCCCTGATTTCGGGATGATGATGGCCACCCCTGCCGTGGGGTGCAAGACAACCTTGACGGCACGCCGCGAACTTGCGGCAATGGTGGTGCTGGGCGTTTCAGCGCCCTGTAATGAAAGCCAGAGCTTTGTTATTTCTCATAGCGGTATGCAGATAGCGGCGGAAACAGACCGGCGTGGGAATGCCGTTGTCACGATCCCTGCACTTGTCCCCAATGCCGAATTCAAAATTACGTTCGATAATATTCTGAACGCGACGGCCGAAATATTTGTCCCCGAACTTCGCCAGTATGATCGCGCTGTCTTGCAATGGGCGACCGGCGATAACATGCGCCTGCATGCGCTGGAAAACGGCGCGCAGATTGGTGATCCCGGCCATGTCTGGTCTGCTTCATTGCACACCGCCGAGGACGCCCGCGCGGGGCGTAACGGTTTCGTCGTCTATCTTGGCGATGCCGATGCAGAAATCCCCTATCAGGCCGAAATCTATACCCTTCCAGAGGGGCGGATGAGCCGTGATGGCGGGGTTGATCTGCGTGTCGGCGTAACGGTCACCGATGAGAACTGTGGGCGCGAGGTGGACGCCAAGACGATTCAGACCAACGCCGGCCAGATGCTGATCGAGACTGATATTGCCATGCAGATGCCCGGCTGCGGTCAGGTTGGCGAGGTGGCCTTCCTGCGTGACAAGTTTACCGACCTCACACTCGTTTCGAACTAGACGCCCTCTTCAAACAGACCGAGCGCGCGGAAGCTGGTTTCACTGGCTTTGCCGATGATCAGATGATCGTGGACCGTGATGCCCAGCGTCTTGGCCGCAGCCGTGATTTGCTGGGTCATCTGAATATCCGCATCCGAGGGCGTCGGGTCACCTGACGGGTGATTATGCACAAGGATCAGCGCGCTGGCGCTCACCTCAAGCGCACGTTTCACCACTTCGCGCGGGTAGACCGGAACGTGATCGACTGTCCCCTTTGCCTGCTCCTCATCGGCAATCACGGTGTTCTTTGTATCCAGAAACAGAATGCGAAACTGCTCTGTTGCGCGGTGGGCCATGGTGGTGTGGCAGTAGTCCAGCAATGCGTCCCAACCCGACAGAACATGCCGCTGCATGACCTTGGACCGCGACAGCCGATGTGCCGCGGCTTCGACGATCTTGAGCTCCAGCAACACAGCCTCACCAACACCCTTGACCGCAGCAAGTTGTGGTATCGGTGCAGAGAGCACGCGATTGAAGTCGCCAAAAGTATCGATCAGTTTGCGTGCAAGTGGTTTGACATCTTGCCGAGGGATCGCGCGAAACAGAACGAGTTCGAGCATTTCATAATCCGGCATTGCCGCAGCACCTCCGGTCAGGAACCGTTCCCGCAGGCGTTTGCGATGATCGCGCATATAGGACGGGACCTTGCCTTTGTCCAAAGGCAAAAGGTCGGTGACGTCGTCAGGGTCGGAAAAAAGAGTGCGGGCTTCGGCAAAGTAGGTCATGCACCATCATGCCAAGGCGGTGGTTACTGCGTGGTTAACGCTAGCCCTTCATCGAGTCCCAAAAGCTCTTGACCGAATCAAAGAAACTGGTCCCATGCGGATTATTTTCTTCGCTCAGCTGATCAAATTCCTTGAGGATCTCGCGTTGGCGCGTGGTCAGCTTGACGGGTGTTTCCACAGCCAGTTCGATGAACATATCGCCCGTCGCAGCACCACGCAGGGCAGGCATACCCTTGCCGCGCAAGCGCATCTGACGGCCAGATTGTGATCCTTCAGGCACCTTCACCCGGCTGCGCCCGCCGTCGATTGTGGGCACTTCGATCTCACCGCCCAGCGCGGCGGTTGCGATGGACACAGGCACGCGGCAGTAAAGATTGGTGTTCTCGCGCTCAAAAAGCGGATGATCCTTGACCTCGATAAAGATATAAAGGTCGCCGGTCGGCCCGCCGCGCATCCCGGCCTCGCCCTCGCCGGCAAGCCGGATGCGGGTACCGGTTTCAACACCGGCGGGGATGTTGACGGAAAGCGATTTCTCTTTCTCGACACGCCCCTGCCCGTGGCAGGTCGTGCAGGGATCCTTGATCGTCTGGCCCATGCCCGAGCAGGTCGGGCAGGTCCGCTCAACCGTGAAGAAACCCTGCTGCGCACGCACCTTGCCTATGCCGGAACAGGTTGGGCAAGTCTGCGGCTCTGATCCACCCTCGGCGCCGGTGCCATTACAGGCGCCGCATCCAACGGCCGTAGGCACGGTGATGGTTTTCTGCATTCCAGAGAAGGCATCTTCGAGGTTGATCCGCAAGTTATAGCGCAGGTCATTGCCACGTTGTGCAGCACTACGACGGCCGCCGCCACCGCGGCCACCCATGAAATCACCAAAGAGGTCGTCGAACACGTCAGAGAAAGCACTGCCGAAATCGCCTTGGCCACCGCGTGGCCCGCCACCACCGCCCATGCCGTTTTCGAATGCGGCATGACCATAGCGGTCATAGGCAGCCTTCTTGTTCTCGTCTTTCAGAACTTCGTAGGCTTCATTGGCCTCTTTGAACTGGGCCTCTGCATTCGGATTGTCGGAATTGCGGTCAGGGTGCAGCTCTTTCGCCTTTTGGCGGTAGGCCTTTTTGATGGCGGCTGCATCAGCGCCTTTGGCGACACCAAGAACATCGTAATAGTCGCGTTTTGCCATGTTGTTTTTCCCTTGGGAATGAAACGACCGGCCCGGATTGCGGGCCGGTCAATTCATGGGCGGCGCATGGCCTTAGTTGTCACGCTTGTCGTCGTCCAGATCTTCGAAATCCGCATCCAGGATTTCTTCATCGGCGCCCGGCGTGTCAGGTTCTGCCTCACCGGCCTCTTCCTGGCTGGCTTTGTAGATGGCTTCGCCCAGTTTCATGGCCGCTTCGGTCACGTTCTGGATGCCAGACTTGATCTTGTCGGCATTTTCACCTTCCAGATCGTCCTTGAGCGCGGCAATCGCCAGTTCAATCGCTTCGATTGTGGTTGGGTCAACCTTATCCGCATGCTCTTCCATCGACTTTTCGGTCGAGTGGATCAGGCTTTCCGCCTGGTTCTTGGCGTCCACGAGCTCGCGGCGTTCCTTGTCGGCCTCGGCGTTGGCCTCGGCGTCCTTGACCATTGCTTCGATGTCATCATCGGACAATCCACCAGAAGCCTGGATCGTGATCTTCTGTTCTTTGCCGGTGCCCTTGTCCTTGGCGCCAACCTCAACGATGCCGTTGGCGTCAATGTCGAAGGTCACTTCGATTTGTGGCAAGCCGCGTGGTGCCGGTGGGATCTCTTCGAGGTTGAACTGGCCGAGCATCTTGTTGTCGGCTGCCATCTCGCGCTCACCCTGGAACACGCGCAGCGTCACGGCGTTCTGGTTATCTTCTGCGGTCGAGAACACCTGAGACTTCTTCGTTGGGATCGTCGTATTGCGGTCGATCAGGCGTGTGAACACACCACCCAGCGTCTCAATGCCCAAGGACAGCGGTGTCACGTCAAGCAGAACCACGTCTTTGACATCGCCTTGCAGAACACCGGCCTGAATGGCGGCACCCATGGCCACCACTTCGTCAGGGTTCACGCCTTGGTGGGCTTCCTTGCCAAAGAACTTGGCAACTTCTTCCTTCACCTTTGGCATCCGTGTCATACCACCAACGAGGACAACCTCATCAATGTCAGTTGTGGACAGTCCCGCATCCTTGATGGCTTCCTTGCAAGGCTTCAGCGAAGCCTTGATCAGGTCGCCCACAAGGCTTTCCAGTTTGGCACGGGTCAGTTTCATGACCATGTGCAGTGGCTGGCCGTCAGACCCCATCGAGATGAACGGCTGGTTGATCTCGGTGCTGGAGGACGAGGACAGCTCGATCTTGGCTTTCTCGGCCGCTTCTTTCAGACGCTGCAACGCCATCTTGTCCTTGGTCAGGTCGACGCCGTTCTCTTTCTTGAACTCATCGGCCAGGTAATTGACGATACGCATGTCAAAGTCTTCACCACCAAGGAACGTGTCGCCATTGGTGGATTTCACTTCGAACAGGCCGTCGTCGATCTCAAGGATGGTGACGTCGAATGTACCGCCGCCAAGGTCATAAACAGCGATCGTCTTGCTGTCTTTCTTGTCGAGGCCATAGGCCAGTGCAGCCGCAGTCGGTTCGTTGATGATCCGCAGCACTTCAAGGCCCGCGATCTTGCCGGCGTCTTTGGTTGCCTGACGCTGGGCGTCGTTAAAGTAGGCAGGGACCGTGATAACGGCTTGCGTCACATCTTCACCAAGATAGCTCTCGGCGGTTTCTTTCATCTTGCCAAGGATGAAGGCAGATATCTGGCTTGGGGAGTATTTCTCGCCCTTGGCCTCGACCCAAGCGTCGCCGTTGCCGCCGTTGATGATGGCGAACGGCATGTTCTTCTTCTCTTTGGACAGGTCCTTGTCGTCGAACCGACGACCGATCAGGCGCTTGACGGCAAAGATGGTGTTTTCAGGGTTGGTGACAGCCTGACGCTTGGCCGGCTGGCCGACAAGGCGCTCATCATCCGTGAATGCAACGATAGATGGCGTCGTGCGCGCACCTTCGGCATTTTCTACGACACGTGGCTTTGCACCGTCCATGATGGCGATACAGGAGTTCGTGGTTCCCAGGTCGATACCAATAACTTTGGCCATATTTCAAATCCCTTTACTTGAGGCGGTTTGAGCAGCGCGAACCCGTTTCGGCACCCGCGCCAGTTACATGAGTCTGTTCAGGGCGTTAGCCCGTAAACTTTGATCTTGGCGTATATAGGGTCGCAATATTGGGGCTGCAAGCGCCTCTACGCCCGCAAAACGCGCAAAATAACGGAATTTCGGGCGTTGTTGGTCAATCGGAACCTTAGCGACCGGCAAACCAGCTCAGGGAGACGTGCTTGCGGGCAAAAAACTCACCCATGAGACCAATCATGATTAGCACGAGCGAAAGGTAGATGGGGTATTCGACGCTCGTGAACTGGGGGTTATAGTGTAGAAAAACCGCGCCGCGCATCTGGTCAATGATGTGGAAAAGTGGATTCCAGTCAAACATCGCAATCATAGCGGCAGGAAGCGTATTCACGACAAACAGCTTGCCAGAGGCGATCATGTTGACCCGAATATAAATCGTCCGCGCAACGTCGGTAAAGCGGGGAAACCATGGCTTCAGCGCAAGGAAGATCATGCCGACAGCGCAGCCAGAAAACCACGCCAGAATAAAGAACCCAAGTGCTGCAATCGGATCGTTGATCGTGACCGGGGTAAAAGCGATATGATAGATCAGCAAAATCACGGCCAGCGTCACAAGTTGCTGATACAAGGACGAGATAGCCGCGGCCAGGATCGCGATAATCGTGTTCATGGGCCGATGCAGCATCATCGAAGATGTCGGGCCAGCCGCGCTCATGACGGCGCGCACGGCCTTGATATGCGTCAGGTAAACGAAAATCCCGGTCATGATGTAAAGCAGCATGTCGCCACGAATGGGCGAGCTGCGCAAACCGAGGATTTGGTAGAAGATCAAAAAGGCAAAGATCATCGTCAGACCCTGAACCATGTTCAAAAGCATTGCGATGACAGCATTCCGGTGTCCGCTGCGTGCCTGGCGAACGATGGTGTGGTAGGTCACCGCCAACATGCCAAAAATGCCGCTGGATGCCGTTCTATGGATTGGCGTATGGAACATTTATGGTCCGGTCTGGTTGCGCAAAAGGGTTTGTCCCCTTTCATCGCACGATATCCTTGCTGATCGCTTGACGAAATACCATAAACACCGCGATTGCGGTTTTTTGATGATAGGCAGTGGCAGATGGACTTTGTGAAACTAACGGACGTGATGCGCAGGCTGGCTCTGCAAGCAGGCGACAGGATCATGGAGATTTACGGCACTGCCGATTTTGACGTTCGGTCAAAGGCCGATGAAAGCCCGGTCACCATGGCAGACGAGGCGGCCGATGCCATTATCAGCGCTGGTCTGCGTGCGGCATTTACCGATACGCCGCTGGTGACAGAAGAACAGGTTGGATCACATGGGCAGACCGTCAGCACATTCCTGATCGTGGACCCGCTGGATGGCACCAAGGAGTTCATCAAGCGGCGTGGCGACTTCACCGTCAACATTGCCTATGTCAAGGATGGCGTACCGCTTCGCGGGATCGTTTATGCACCTGCCAAGGACCGACTTTTCTATACCGACGCCGACGGCACTTCGGTGGAGGAGCAGGGGCCATTTGCCAAAGACACGCCCGGCCGGACCGCTCCGATCAAAGTGTCCAAGCCGGACAATGCGGCACTTCTTGTGGTCGCTTCCAAGTCGCATCGGGATCAGGCGACGGATGACTACATCGCCAAATATGCGACCGCTGATATGAAAAGCGCGGGCTCGTCGCTCAAATTCTGTCTGGTCGCGACGGGAGAGGCCGACCTCTATCCGCGCCTTGGCCGCACGATGGAATGGGATACCGCCGCCGGCCACGCGGTTCTCAGAGGCGCAGGTGGCGACGTGGTGCGCTTTGATGACCATACGCCTCTCGCCTATGGCAAACCGGCATTTGAAAACCCCTTTTTCATTGCATATGCCCCCGGCGTCGCCCTGGAGAAACCCTGATGTCCGTGCTTATTGTCATTCCAGCACGCTATGCCTCGACCCGCTATCCGGGCAAGCCGCTAGTCACGCTGCGTGGCGCCAGTGGAGAGGCAAAAAGCCTGATAAACCGATCATGGCATGCGGCCTGTGACGTTGCGGGTGTGGACAAGGTTGTCATAGCGACGGATGACGGGCGCATTGCGCAGGCGTCTGAAAGCTTCGGGGCAGAGGTCGTCATGACATCGACAACCTGCCAGAATGGGACCGAACGCTGCGCCGAGACACTGACGAAACTGAGCGAGCCCTACGACATCGTGGTGAATTTGCAAGGTGACGCCCCGCTGACCCCGGCCTGGTTTATCGAAGATCTGGTACAGGGGCTGCGGGACAACCCCGGCGCAGATGTCGCCACTCCGGTCTTGCGCACCGAAGGCCTTGCATTGAACGGGTTGTTGCAGGACCGTCGCGAAGGACGGGTGGGCGGAACGACAGCGGTTTTCGGAGCGGACAATAACGCGCTCTATTTTTCCAAGGAGGTCAT
>Ga0316202_10000996_pt1 | contig 24660 bp, 25 predicted proteins | sample 3monrhotite_MG_FD_204934 | JGI IMG/M metagenome (GOLD analysis project Ga0316202, IMG submission 204934) | Microbial mat bacterial communities from mineral coupon in-situ incubated in ocean water Damariscotta River, Maine, United States -... | ecosystem: Environmental > Aquatic > Marine >... | reverse complement strand
AATTCAAGGTTAGTAGCAACTAATTAACTAAAACTAATCTGGTAGATTATTTGTTGTTAGTAGCAACTATTCTTGTAAATAATTTGTTGTACGAAATTCAAGGTTAGTAGCAACTAATTTTGCTTACTTTTTCTAAAAGTAACCTCTATCTTCAAAATATTTATCAACAACTTTTCTTGAAGCAGTTAAATATTTATCTTTAATATCATTATCCATGTCAAATTTTGTCAAACTAATACCTTTACCTTTGGCTGGTATATTACACACTCTTTTGTTAACTTTGTCTTCTAAAAAAGTTAAAATTCTATCACTACTCAATGCTGCAACATAACAACCAAATATCTTACGCCCTAGATCTGGTAATGGTGTTAGTTTATTAATTAAAGCTATTATTGTTTTTTCTAATTGACTTTCTTCTTCTTTTTCGTCTATAAAACCTTCTACCAATGTAGTATCATCACATTGAAATATATCAAAATCTGTAGCTTCTATTTCTCCTATAATATTAGGATGAACTGGATTTTGAACACTCCACGCGGGACAGTTAGAAGTAATACCACCATCATAAAAATCTCTTGTTGATAACATGTGCTTTTTCATGATACCATATTCAGCGTTTAATTTCATTTTTGGGAAAACAAAAGGAATAGATAAGCTAGCAACTACAGCAGAATAAACTGTTAAATTAGGACTAGATCTATAATTAAACATGTGATATTCCATTTGTGAAAAATCCATAGCCCCAATATTTAAAAATATCCCTGTCTCTTTGAACATTTCTTGAAAAGTAATATCTTTATCAAATTTATTATAAAGCAATTCCTTTACCCACGCCATAACTTCAACATTTGAATATACAGAATCATATTTTCTAATAATTCTAAGGAATAAAGATAGTTTACCAATTTTTGTATATTTTGTTATAAATTTTGCTACTTTGTAATACCACGCTAGTTTGTGTGGAGCAAAAAACTTTTCAAAATCTTCGCGTTTATATATTATTTTTTTTAGTTCTTTTGAATCATAACCTGCTGCAATTAAAGCACCTATTATAGAACCAGCACTAACACATGAAAACATTTTAGGCATAAAACCCGATTTTTCATAAGCTTCTAAAATTGCTAAATATGAAAAACCCTTAGCACCTGCCCCTGCTATTACTGCTGCTTTAGTTTCTTCTATTATTAAACCGTTTAATGTTTTAGTCATTGTTTTACTTCTTCTTCAAATAAAATAGAATCATCATCATCACTATCAATACCTAATTTTTGCTTCTCTATATGGTATTCTTGCAAAGCTTCTCTTACTTTAGGGTTTTCACCATATTTTTCAATTATACGTTGTTTTAGTAGCTTAATAGCTGTTTTTTTACTAACCTTTAAAACAACTTTTCCTACTTTTACAAAAACCTTAGCCACTTTTTTTACACTTTTAACTCTTTTTTGTACTCGCTCCTTAACTTTATCTTTGAATTGCTCTTTTTGTAAAGCAGTACAAGAGCATAACAAAACCATTAAAATTATTACAAAATGTTTCATTTTATATTACCTTCTATAAATTATACAAATATTGCTCGCCTGGTGAAAATTATTTTCAATAAAAACAAGGAGTGTAGCAGTTTAAAAAAAAATAATCATGTTTACTGTATGTATACTAACCTGATAAAATACCACAACCTGTAGTGGTTCTAAGAGCAATAAGTAGATTATTGTAGCTTGTTTGTAATGCTAAAATAGCTGTTTTATATTCTGTTTCGCGAGTTCTTGATTGCGCCATTTCAGCAACCAATTTGTTTATTTCATCCAAGATACTAGCATTGTTGTCATTTGTGATACTTTGGCTATATGTCGCAGTAGCATCTTCTAAACTACCTGCTGGCGTACCTGTTGTATTATTCGTAAGACTCGCGCTATTTTGTGATAATGGATCTGTAGCAGTAACAGCAGAAGCAGCTATAACAGTATCACCTAAATTATTATTAGCGTTAGCATTTACATTACCAACACTTGAATCTATTTTTTCCCAATTAGCACTGATTATAGCACTCCAACCATCTACACCATAAGCTACAGTTTCATAACCGTTTGTTAAAATTGTCAACGTTCTATTCTCCTAAATAAGTATCATCACTAGCACCTACTGTTACAGTAGCAGCAGCAGAAACAAAACCATTAGTTCTATGTTTTACAGTTAAAGTAAAAGCACCTGCCTTAGTTAAATCAAAAGCGCTTTCATTGTAAGCAACGTCACCTGTAGTACCATCATCTACTAAGAAATCACCTATAAACTTATGCGGGAATTCATCAGTAACTTCTTCGCTTTTTACACCTGCACCACTTAAAATATTAGAAATAGGCCATATTGTTATACTATTTGTACTCCCTGCTTTTATAACTTGAACACGTTGAGGTTTAACTGGTTTTGATGCTTTTTTCTCTATTGTGACAGTTTTTATAGTAGTTGGTGTAGGTAAAATTTTACTATTAAAAACGCTTAACATTTGAAAAAAAACTGTATCGGGAAAATCTTTAGTTATTATATTATCTTCTAAGCTAGTTAGCCATATCTCGCTACTAATACTATGTGATGAAATAGGCGTGTTTAAAACCCCACGAACTAAACCAGATAAAACTAAGTTGCTACCACTTGTTTGTACATGTTGGAAACCTATTATCTCATCGTCTATTATAGCAAAACGAGGTATCGAAAAAAGGTCAATCCTATTGTCAAAATCTAAAAATTCTGGATCATCTTTATAAGGTGTTATTGTAATTTCTGTATCATCATCTAAGGTATGGTTAGAATTTGGAATAGTACTAATTAAAGTAGCGTTTAAGGAAAAAGTTCTAAAAAAACCTGTATCAAAATAATCACCTGTTAGAGTATTAGAACTAATTAGTTTAAAACCAATTTCAATTAGCTTTTCTCTTGATACTAGCATCAACAAAGATACTTTACCAAGTGTTAAGCGATTAAAAGGTAATTCAAAATATCTAACTTTGCTAAAAGCTATTGGTGTAGTGTCTACTGTAGATGGTGTAGAATCACCAGCATTAAAAAAAGTATCATCAAATAAAGTTTCTATCATTAATGTAGCTTTAAAAGTTATTACACCTTCATCTATTTTAGCTTGATCTACGCTATTTACTCTAAATTCTACACTAGAAAATCCATAATCAACATGAGAAATGGATACTACATCACCTACAACAATGCTAGAAAATTTCCAACCAGTTTTAAATTTTATTATTTTCCTTGGGAAACTTTCTCTTTTTAATATTTCTGCTAATCTCTTTGAAGCGCTTGATAAATCCCTAAAACCTTTTAGATTTATCTCTTTATTTCGTCTAAAACCAACAGTATCGATATTAGCTTCATTTTTTCTAGCAACTACTTTTGTAGTAAAATCTAAAGTTTCATCAATATAGGTTCCTGTAAATACATTGTGAGTTTTATGAAAACTAGGGTTTTCAATTATAAAATCAACAAAATCATCTTTATCTAAAATGTGGTCAGATGTATCATTATCTTGATAAGCTCTTAATTTAAATCTAGCTTGTGAATCATAAGTTAATGAACCATCAACTTGAGATAAAATTTTATTTATTGAAGCTAACGCTGGTTGTTTTCTGTCAAAAATGAAGTTTAAACCATAACCTTTTGAAAAAAAATAATCAGCAGCTTGATTAAAACTAGATAAATCAATTTCACTAGGTAAAGCACCTTGAACAATAAGAATATCATATATTATTGCAGCAGGGTTAGAACCATTAGCCATGTTAGCGTTATTTATGTCAGTGGGTAAAGTACGAGTTAAAACAACATCAACATTAGGCATTTGACGTATATTTTCTCCCATAAACCACTGATTAAAAAAAACATGACTAACAAATGGTAATCTATTAGAACTTACACCTGCTTCATCTTCTGGAAAACTATTGTCTGTACCATCGTTAAAATCTATACTACTTGCATTTATTGTTTCTTCTCTATCTGCTACATAATATTTATTTAATGCCATAGAACCACTTGGAACATGACAAAGACTTTTCCAAACATCAGCAAAATATTTAAAACCACCACTACCACCAGCTTGAGCAGCACCACCACCTTTACCTTGTTTTTTAGCTTTTATTTCTACCGTTTTTAGATTTCCCCAAAAAATTATATTAGGTATTCTTAGTCTAACTCTGCCATAAATAATAGGAATGGACGTGTTTTCTTTAGCTAGTGTTACTTGAAAATCTTCTTCTGCTGTAGGGCTCAAAGAGTCATTTTCTAAACTTTGTTGTTGTGAAAATGCTATACCAACACCTATACCAGCAATTGCTAATGAAACACCAACACCTATTAAAACACCTACTCCCATTATTTATATCCCTTTATTCTGTATATTTTTGTAACAATGTTTTTATAAGCACTAGAGAAATATTTTTTTCTAACCCCAACGTTTTGAATACAATGATAGATGTAATTTTCATTAAAATAAATAGCACAATGTGTTGTTCTATCTACTCCTTCTATGAGTTTCAAACCTATTAAATCCCCACATTTATAATCTTTTGGATTATCAACTATATCATATTTTAAACCAGCGTTGTTTAAATTTTCTTCACATGATTCTATTATTAATTCTTTTTCTGTGTATTTATACCACTCTGTAGAATATGTTTTAAATAAAATTTTTTTCATCAAACCATAATCAATCAAAAAATTACCTATAAACATTGTACAATCCATACCCAATGTTTTAGAATTTCCTTGATGCTTATATGGAACACCTTTAAAATTTTTTATGATTTTTTCAAACTTTTTTACATCAAACATAATTATTTACACCTTCTTAAATAATTTTTAGTGAGCTTTTATTCTATACCATTTATAACTGGATTTATAGTGGGTATTTGCGGGAAACCAACAAAACCTGTATTTGTTGCATTTCTGAAATTATTAAATTTTGTATCACATGTGGTAAAAAGTTTATCACAACCAGCAAAAGCTGTAACAGTAGAACCATTTAAAATAGCAGCAGAAAAAGGTATTTGTAATGTTAAATCTGTTCCAACATGCTTATCAACAAAACGTCTTTCTCCATTAGTTGCTAAAACTTGCCCGTTTTCATAGTAACCATCAGATTCTAAAGCAAATGTGGCACTACTTATAACACTGCCTGAAATTGTTATAACTGCTTCTATTGAAAATAAAGATAAATCAACGCCACATGTATTATCAAAAAGTTTATTATTACAAGTGCTTTGATATGTCATAGGCGGGAAAGTATTTTTATCTATAATTGTATCACTATTAAAATCTAAACTAACCACTTTGTCTTTAACTTGTGTAGACACTAGAGAACCAGTAAAAATAAATTGACTATTTAGAGTTATTTTATCTATTCTAATTATTTGTAATGTTGCTACATATGGTGCAGCTACACCTAGAAAAGACAGTGTTTCAGGTTCTAACGCTGCTTTTAATTTTACATTTTTTGTTTGTAATTTTTCGCTTATTTGAAAAGATGTTCTTTCAATAGTTTTAGGTAAATAAGTATTGCTATCAAAAATAACAGGTTGATTAGAAGAAGTGTAAAAATAAATATCTTGACCTATTGTTAATTTAAAGAGCTCTACAATATCATTTAATTCTGCTGGTTGTACATCGTCATTGTATGTCATGGACTAGGGTACTCCTTTGTTAGTTCATAGAAAGACAGATTGAACTCTTTAACACAAGGGGAAAAGTTTTTAACATCTATCGTTTCAACATTGAATCTACCATAAAAAATCCTTCCAAATAACCTAACCTCATCTAAAGCAATATTCCTATCAAAACTCGTTTCAACAGTTAAATCTGTATAATCACCAGCATTATCTGTAACACTATTTATTTTCCTAGTTATTATATCACCATTTGATAATAAAAAGTATAGTCTTTCATAACCTTCATAGATTCCAGAAAAACCGTCTTTCTCTATTTGTAAAATATTAGAACCCAATGTTATAGGAGCATAAAGTCTAAAGGTGTTATATTCTGAGTAAAACCAAAAACCATTAACCATAGCTTTTCTATCTAACCAGAATTGCAAAATTCTTTTATATTTTGGCGATTCACATAGATATTGCTTATCCATGGTTAGTGGTACAGTATCAGCTATTTCTAAAGGTGTTAATATTGTTCCTGTAAATTGTAAAACTTTACTCTTATTTGTAAACTTTTTAACAGGTTTTTTCTTAAAATTAGCTTTTTCATTAAAAATTATAGGGCTAGTTCCAAGATCTTCTATATTATCTGCCATTTAATACTCTGTTTCTCTAAATTCAATATTAGATTCTAATAAATCCCCGTTGTTTTGTATTTCTTGATAATCACTTACCATACCTACAAACATAGGATAGATAATAGTAGCAGCAGGTTCAAATGTTCCAACTATATCATCTGTAAAAGTTAATACCTTACCCACTATTGAAATAAGCTCTTTTACTTCGGCTTGATCTGGTTTTTGATTATATTTTTTTATTAACATTACATATTTTGTTTGATTTATTATATTTATATAATGATCTTGTATTTCTTCTTTTACAGTTATAGTATTGGTGCCTGTTGTAATATTCGTGCTGGTCATTGGTTCAGAATAATCAGGAATTCCAAACTGTTTTTGGTAATATTTCAGCATTGTATTATGCAATAGTCTACCATAAAAACCATTAAACCAAAAATTACAAGTTTGTTTTCTCATGTAAGAAGATTCAATAGAACCTCTTTGTTCTTCATGTGTTACCGTTTTACTTATTCGAGTTTTTTTAGAAAAACTGAAATTAACCCCACCTTTCCAATTTGGTAAGAAAGAAAACTTTTCTATTCTAAACCCTGTTATTGATAGAGAAGGACTAAAACCCGTGTCAAAATTAAATGTGATAGAAGCATTTAAAAACGGGCTACCTGACTGATTAATAGTGATAGGATAAGTTTTTAATTCTAAAGGTGCTATTGTAAAAGGTGTGGCCGGAAAATTTAATGTTAAATCTGTTGTACCACTTAAAACTATAGAATTTACTGTCACTGTTGTATCTGGAAACATATTTGTTACTAATAAATTAAGTAAAATGTCAGATAAAATAAAACCAGCATCATAAGAAGTAGGAGAAAACAATATAACATTAAAAACACCATTTTCTTGAAAACAACTTAACTTTTGACAACTAAAATTATTAGCTGGCATGCTAATATTACCGCTTGATGAAATTGTACACTGAGATATAGTGTTTATTTCTGTAGCATCAAAAGGATAATTAGGTCTAACAACACCTGTTATAAACTTAGTATAAGCAATTTCATGTAAATTTTGACATGTAAAAGAAGTCATTAGGTTATCCTAAATGCAATGCCATGATTAGCTGATGAGTAACAATCCCAAAAAGTTAGATATGTTTCTGACCCTCTTGTTACCCTTTCACCAAATGGTGTCCCAGCGCACCTACATATAAAACACTCACTTTCCCCAACAGGTACACCACCTGAACCTTCATCTAGAAAAAATAACATTGGTATCATTGCACGAATACCACTAAACCCATTATTATAAAGAAGCATTCTAGATTTACCAAAAGCAGTGTTGGTTGTATAAGCATTATATGCAAAATTCACGTTCGTTCGCCAATTATTTGAGAAAGCATTATTCGTTGTCATGCTCTCATGACCTTCTATTTTACTCCTATTAAAACAACAGGCAAAACGAAGTGTACTCCCTGTATAATCATACCATTCGCGTAGGTTAGTATCTAATTGATAATTACCACAAATAGTACCACCATCAAAGGTTTGACTAAAAAGATTTATACTACCAATAAAAAATAAACCACAAAAGTTTGAATCAAATCTAGCAAAACAAGCTGCAAACAAATCACTTGCAAAAAAATAAACTTCAGGGATATCAGTTGGCAACCAAGACATTTTTTCTTGTTCTGTATCCTGACCTTCAATATTATCTTGTTGCACAGGATGAGTAGAATTAGAATTAGAATAGCTACCTTCACCAGATTTTAATGTGTGTGTCATTTCTATTGTTTCACTTAAAGGGTCTGAACCTGTTTGTCGTTGTCTAAATCTCCATTCTTTATTTTGATTAGCACCTAAACCAATATTTTCTATCATTAAAAATGATTCATTACCAGCAGTAAAACCTGTACCACCACCTATCCAACTAACATTATCAGACCATTCTATTACATTCCAATTAGTTTGTAAATCCATGAAAGTTTGGAATTTATTCATCATTTCATGGTGTGTACTTACTTCACCATGATATTCATATTCAAAAATAGTTGACATGTTATATCCTATTCTGCTAAAACTGCTGCAAAATCTCTATAGGTTGATCTATTTATATTTGGAAAAACTATATAAGTATCACCAGAACAAGTTAATGTATCTTCTGCTGAAACCGCTGTTGTAGAAAGTGCAAATATGCCCTCTAAATTAAATAAAAATTCTAAACTTGTTGTATTAACAGCAAAAACTTGATCTTTTAAAACTACACCTGAATCAGGGTTACGTAGTGTGCTAATACCTGATGGATTAGAAGAACCTGTAGACCTGTCAGGGAAACATTCTAAACTAGCTGCATTGCTTATAAAATTATTACTTTCACTTAATGCAAAAATTACCCTATCCGAACTGCCTACAGCGCTTTCTTTCCAACAATTCGCACTATTTCCGATGGTTGTTGCATTATCCGTGACACCACCACTAACCCCAGCAAAAAGTGGTTGGGGGTAAGCATCATTAGAGGAAAATGGAACACCTCTACCTAAATAGCAAAACATATAGTTACTATTAGATCTACCACAAAACATTACCCGATTTTTATTACTCATTAACCAATATTCCATCGAGTTATCAATCATCATATGTGCAGCTAATTCACTATATCTTTCTTGTGAGGAATTATAAGAATTCCATCCTGACTCATTTCTATCTTTATTCCAATTATTATCATTAAAAGAAAAAGTTCTATATATAATAGCATTAAAACCAAAATTAGCACCACCAGAATCATAGAATTCTCGCATACCTATATAAACTGGCGAGGTGCCAGAACTACCGGTATTTCTTAGTACTATTTCTCTTGCTTCTCTACTATCACCGGTTGAAAAAGCATTATTAGGACTAGCAGAATTATCTTGTGTTCTATCTTCATAAACAACTAACCAATCGCGCCCTTCTTCACCTGAATTTTTACCTTTAACGGTGTTAATTTCAATAGCTGTTGTATTATCTGCTGTTAGCGTTACAGAATAAACACCTGTAGAAGGTGTGAAACTAGAAGCTGTTATAGAAATATGGTCAAAATTACCTGCCCCATCATCAAAAACACGTTGAAGCAAACCACCTTCAAAAAAGGTTAACATATTTTGACCAGCAGACAAACCTGTTGTAGCTAGTGTTCCTGATACAGTCTGACTAGAACCTGTCCCAGTACCTACATTTTGTGTAGTAGTATCACCTAAAACAAATTCTAAAATTTTTCTTAATAAGCCTTTTTCTTGATAGTCACAAGTTAAATCTGTACTATTATCTAAAGCCGTGCTAAATGTTATAGTTCCATCTCCTAGTTCGTCTATGGAACCACTGCTTATGTTAGTACCAGTAACGGTACCAGAAGAATCTACTGTAGCTTGGTATGTTATAGAACCAATGGTATAATCAAAAACTGTTTTTATTAGCTCTAGTTTATTACCACTTCCTATATCTATTGTAAAAACAGTCTTTATAGCATCACCAGTATCTAATACTTCACCTGATACTTTATCATTAATTGCCCTATCAATTGTGCTATTTTCATAAGCCATAATTTTAAAACCTAATCATTTAAAACAATTTGTTTTAGTTCGTTTTTTTCTTCTGCTAAAATATTTATTATAGAATTTCTACCATCGCTGCTATTTAGAAATTGCCTAACTATTGAAGGATCAACAACGTTTACATTAGTTAAATTAATTTGCCTATCTTGTTTTTCACTTTGACTACTTGAAACATTAGGTATACCACCACCATTAGCATAATTAAAACTTGATGGTATTATATTAGATAAATTTGGTAAACCTGAAAATTCTCGTGCCTTATCAAGTGGAAACTTGCCCGTTCTTACTGACTCCATAAAATTTATACCATATCGATTAACAACGTTTTTAGGATGAATAAATTCACCACCCATAGCCATAATACGATTGTTTCCAACAATTCCTAAATTTACATCATCAGCATTACCACTACCACCCTTTATTAGACCACCATCAGCAAAACCTTGAGCAGCTATTTTAGCTACAGAAGTAGCACCTGTTATACCAATTAATACTGCCATGGTATTAGCTAAAGCAAAATTACCCGTCTTTGCCCCTTGTGCTAAAGCTGCTATTATACCTAAACTGGTCTGGATTATAGCTTCACCAATTGCTACACTTTTTAATACAATAGCAGCCGCTTTTGACTCTTTACCAATTATATCAAAAACATTATTAGCTATTTTACCAAACTCACTAAAAACATCTTGTGAATCTGTTACTATATCTTTCATTTCTTTGAGAGCTTTTAACTTTTCTATTCTGTCCTTTTGTTCTTTTTCATCTGTCTTTAAAGTTAAAGCTTCTGCTATCTGTCCCGCTACAGGTATTACACCTGTTAAATCATTTTTTAATTGCTCTGTAGTACTTTTTATTTCTTCTTTTATTCTAGCAAAATTTTCTTGAGAAATTATTTCTTTTAATTTTTCTATAGATTGTTCTAATTGACTACCTTTTATAGTATCTCCCATACCTTGTATTAATTCATCAAAGGTAGAAGAAAATTCTTCTAAATCAGTACTAGCGTTTAATTGTTCACCTAGTTTAGCAGCTTTTTCTATAAATTCATCTGTTGCTGTTACTGCTTTACCAAAAGATGTTTCTACAAAATTTCCAATATCTAAACTTTCTTGTGCTTGTTTTGAAAGTTCTACAATACCGTTTGCTAAAAAAGCTTTTGCTTTTATAAAACCAGACCGTATTGGGGTTAAAAACCTAGAAATTCCAGGGATTGAGCCAATAACATCTATTATAAATGTTTCCCAAATTTCTAAAATTAATATTAAAAACCTGTTTACTTGTATTACTAGCACACTGTCAACATACACACCTAATCTATCACTAAGTTCACTTCCCATTGAAACAGCAAAATTTATAACTAATAGTGCCATTTGCTTTAAAGAATCTCTTACTTCCTTAGTGAAAATTTTTCTAATTAAAACTATTGTTTTTTCAGCAAAAGTAGTCAAAGCTGTTACTAAATCTTTAGTTTTTTTAGCACCTTCCTTTGAATCGTCCAGTAGAAACTTAACACCATCTATACCAACTTCTATAGCTGCAACTAGTGCTTCTCCCAAATTTAATAGAATTGCTTTATGTTGAACAGAATTTTGCTTGGCTTTATTTAACAAACCATCGAGTATTTCTTTTGCTTTTGGTAAGATAGGTGTAAAAAACTCTTGAAAAATAAATACTTTTATACGCTTAAAAACTTGGAACAATTCGTCTACAGCTTTAGCCGTTTTTAATGTTTCTTCATTTATTGTTAAACCTAAATCTATAGCCAGTGCCATTAGGCGTTCTATTTCATCCCCACCTTTAGCAAATAGTTTCAAAATTTTAGATTGTACTGTTATTCCTAATTTTTGAAATATACCTCTAAGTTCTTCATTTCTAATTCCTAAGTTTTTTGAAGCATCAGCTAGTTTTATAATCATAGTTAAAGTAGGGTTTGCTGAATTTTGAACTTGTGCTAAACTTATTCCTATTTTATCTAATTCACTAGCAAATTTTATATTATTATCACTATCCATTATTCTTTGAAAACGTTCAAAAGTTGTAGTTATATCTGTTACAGAAGCACCTACTGACCTTGCAGCAGTATCTAATTGTAAAAGTGTGTTTGCATCTATTCCAGTTGCAAAGCTTAAATCACTAAATTCTAAAATATTCTGAATAGGTGTTGTTATAACATTTACCAAACTCTTTATTGTTTCAACCATACCACCAAAACCAGATTTAATACCACTACTTAGTTGTACTACTATTTGCTTACCCATATTTGGTAAATTGCGCAATACTCCTTTTTTAGCTGGTGACTGAGGAAAGAATGCTGCTATCTGTTTGGCTAAATCACCTGCTGCTTTTTCACTCAAACCTTTTGCTTCAAATATACCCTTGCTTAATTGTCTAACAATTTCTGTACCTGATTTTGTTAAACCTTTCAAAGGGCCTCTTTTAGCTGGTGATTGAGGAACAAAAGACATAATTAACGCTGCAAAAGCATCTAATGAACGAATAAATTCAGCACTACCAAAACCTTGACGAAAACTTTTATTAAACTCTCTTATTAAAGCATCGCCAGCACTAGCTATATTACCCGTTTTTAATGCTTTTTGAACGTCTTCACCTGCTTTTATAACAGCATCTTTTGAAAGCTTACCTAGATTATCCATAGCTTTTACAAATGGTGATAAATCAACCTTTGCACCACTTGGTAACCTTTTGTTTAACTCTGTAAAAGCTTTTATTAAACCTTCAAAATTCTTTTTCATGTCCGCTATGTTTGAACCAGACTTTAAATTTTGAATAGAAGCAAAAAATCCTTTTATTTGAGATACTTCTTTACCAAATGCACTAAAACCTTCTCCCATTTCTTTAGGAATATTTTTTATTTTATCAAAACTAGATGTTAATTGAGTTCTAATAACATTCGATACTGTTTCTATTGACTTGACTATCTTATCTGCACTTGGTAAAAGTTTCTTTTCTGTAGTTTCATTTATATTTGCTAGGCTTTTTTTAACACTATCTATAGCTTTAGTAACATTTGATATAACATCCACTGTTTTTATCTTTTTAATAGAATCAATAGTAGATGTTAAAACTTTAAAACTACCATCTAATGTTGTTTTCATACCTATTAAAGCAACACCAGAATCTTTTATTATTTTAGGCATAGAAATAAAAGAATTAAAACTACCTTTTATGTTTTTCAAAGTCTTATTCATAGGTAAAAACAAATTACCAACAATTGGTATCCTACTTTGAAATTTTCTTAGAAACACACCAATAAAACTAGCCCCAAAAATAGCTCGTGTTATTGATTTTTGAACAACTTGAAAAACAGGAAACATAGTCTGTAACATTTCTCTTAATGATACTAAAATAAATGTTAATTGACCTTTAGCCCCACCAAACAAAGCACCAAAACTGCTTCTAAATAGTGTAGATTTTTGTATCAATGATGTAACAGCATTGTTAATAAAAGGGATTGCTGTAAAAATACCACCACCTGATAATGTAAGCCCACCGAAAAGGAAGGTTTTAAATAGTTGACCTGCTGATAAATTAGCCTTTGTTAAACCAGATTCAAATATTGAAATTAATTGCGTTCCTTTTTCCATTGGAGTAGTAGCAGAAGTACCTAAAAACAATAAGCGTTTTGTTAATTGAACAGAGCTAGCTAAAAATTCTTTAATAATAAATATGCTAGTAAATTGACCAACCACACCTGCCGTTAAACCTGCTATACTAGCTACACTAGCTGCAAAACTACCAGCCGTTGTTGAAAGACCTACCATACCTTGACCAGCTAAAAATATTTGTTCTGTTACTTCAAACATACTACTTCTTAAACTTAGAACAAAATTTAAACTTTCACCAAAACCCACTTTTGCAACTTCAAAAATACTAGCTAATTCAGGTTTTATAAGTGATAGTTTCGTTTTTAAATCTACAGAAGAAGTTAAAAAACCTATTACATTATTAACTTGTGTTTTAACAGAGGAAACTAAAAGTAAACCAGCACTTAAACCAAAAGCGTTTATAAATTCAGCAGCTTTCAAAGCCTCTTTTTGTACAGTATCAATAGAATTAACAGCTCGTTCTGTACCAGTGTTAGCAATACTATCAATAGTTTTAGTCATAGTTTGTTTAAGTTTACCACCCAAACTATCTACTTGTACTGTAACATCACCAAAAACATTATCAAAATTAATGCTTTCTACTACATCTTGTAAGCTTTCAAAACGTTTTTCTATTTCGTCTAGTATTTCTAAACCAACTTGTTCTATATCAATTACTATACTTGCTTTTGATTTTGACATTATAAACTTTCTTTAAATTTATCTACTTCTTCTTTTTCAGCAAACAATAAACCAACACCATTAGCCACTGCTAATATCTGTAGTTTCATTTGCTGTTCTAAATTCAAAGCAAGACGTTTAAACTTAGAATATTTTAGGCTCTTGGGTTTTTGTATACCTTTTAATAATAATTGCGCCTCAATATCATTAATAGCATCTAAAAATTTATCGCAGTAATAAGATATGACTTTCACTTCTTTATTATCTATCCTGTTGGTGCTTGGAACGATTGTTTTATTTTTTGTTTCCACTCGTTTATTAGACTTTTTTGAATTTCCAATGAATCCAAAATCAACAAAAAATCTTTGTTTTCCTCCTTAGCTAAATTTAACAACTTTTTAAGCTGGGAAGGTTTGAACATTTTTACAAACTCATAATTAAATGGTCTGTTAGGTTCTACCACCTCAAACAATTTAGGAGCATGTTTTTCTATTAATTCAGACCAAGAAAGTTGTTCTACTTGTGCTTCAAGTTCTTTGCTACCTTTTTTAGAAACAGCTTTTACTTTTACTTTTTTAGTCTTCATAGATTTAAATTCATTAGCAATTTCTTGATAATCTTCTACATATAGCTCTTTAACTACTACTGTATAACTTGCTTTTCTAGATCTAAGTACTATCTGTTTATTTTCTTCTGACATTTTTTTATTCCTTCTAAACCGTTAACCGTTTTTTATTATTATGCACAATTATTAATAGAAGCCCAAACTTTCATTAATGCAGGGAAATCACCAGTGTTACGGCAGTTAAACTTAATACCGCATGATTGCCAATCTTCTGTTACAAGTGCTAATTCACCATCAGGATTAAGTGTTACATCACATTGAAAATCATGCTTATGACCCTGAATAGGATCAGATTGAAAAATTAACGTTCCTTTTATAGAAGGACTACTGCCAACATCTATTGTTTCACGAGTTTGTGCAGTTGGTGTATAATCAACTTCTAAATCATCTAAATCAGTTATACCACCACCACTAATCATTTCTATCCAACCACCATTTAGATCGGCATTGTAATCAGTACCTTCTACATAAGTAGGGGTACCACCAGAACCATTTACAACAACAGCAGTAACAGCACCAACATTATTAGTTTCTCCTAATTTCATTAATTGACCTTCATAGGCTACTATATTTTCACCAGAAATAGGCGTTGCTGCTAAGTTATCTTGTACAGGTTCCGTTGATTGACCAAATAAAGCAAGGGTACCGGATTTAATATCATCAATGGTTATTGTACCACTACATTTAGTACTAACTGTAATATTTTCATCTTCACTTACAACACAACTTGTACTACTATTATGTCCTTTTTGTTCTGCTTCAACAGTAAAACTTATGCTTGGAGCATTACCAAGAAAAAGGTAACCAGCCTCTTTTGTTTCTAAACCTGTTGCATCAATACTAGAACGCCTAAAATATACTTTACCTTTTCCAATTGTGTAATTCTTTACATTTTGAATAGCCATTGAAAAAAACCTTTCTTAAATTAATAGCTTGGTTGATTAACTTCAAAAGTTATCAAACTTACCATTAAAGATAGTGGAAAATAACTTTCTTTATCTTGTTCACTATCATAAACAATTTTACTTTGCCTAAGTAATGAACTATTACATTTTAATTCTTTTATTCTTTCTTCTGTTTTTTCTTTAAATTTTAACACAGCATCAAAGCCGTTTAATTTATATACACCGTTTGCACTATCAGTAGCAGATATAGTAGTAATAGGTTCAATTCCTACTAAATTTTCTGAATCAATTATATAGGCTATTTGTATTATATAATCTATACGTCTTGAACCTTCTCTTATAGTTTCTCGCGTCACAGAAGAAAATATAATTGCTGGTATCCTGCCATTATCTAGACTTGGTAGGTCATCAACATCAAAACCTTTTTGAAATGTTATACCACTACCAAAATTATCTACTGAATAAGTTTGTAATTCCAAATCAGTAAACAATAGATTAAACAATTCATCTTGAATAGAAGATGCTGTAATAATATTAGATACCATTTCTAATTTTATTCCTTTTAAATGAACTACTAAATTCAAATTTAAAATGACTATGTATTTTTGAATCATTTCGTTCAAAAACGGGTTCTATTAACTTTCTTTCAGGTATATCTACAAAAGTTGTACTCTTTTTAAAAAATATAGCTTTTCTCTTATTTACCCTATAGGTTAAAGACATTAAACGCCTTGCCCTATCTGTAACACGAAAAGAGCGTCTTTGACTATTATCTATTATTACCTGTGATAGATAAGAGTCACTGTTTAAAATCCTTTCACTTGCTTGACCTGCTTTTTTACCACTTTCATGGGGATTAGCTTTAAAAAAGTTTTTAGGATTCTCACTAACTATGGTTACTACATTTGCTCCATCTTTTCTGTTTTTAATAGAATAGTTTAAATTATCCGCTATTCTATTAAAAACAGGTGGTATAGAACTAGAATCCGAAAAAGGAATAGAATTATTTCCCAAATTTTCATTTACTGTAAAACGTTTTCTAAAATGTCTACTTATTTGACTAGTAGGTTTCCAGTTATTATCGCTCTTTATCCAAGATTTAAGTTTACCAACTACAAAGAATCCACTAGAAGAAAGTGCTGATTGTCTAGCACCTACTACACTAGCTGTAAAATTCTGTTTATAGTTTTCAATAAATTTAAAATCAGTTTTAATTAAGCTTACCACTTTCATTCCTTCTAGCGTCAAAGGTATAAGTTAAATTAGTTTCATCTGTTACACGTTCTACAATATAAACACTTGAATCATAAGTAATAGTATCTCTATATTTAGGTGGTGCAGAAAAAGATTTAACTGGTACACGAAAAGAAGAAGTATTAGATGAACCTCTACTACGTTGATCTACTTGTTTTTTAGTTTCAATACTAGCTATAACATTAAAATTTGAACCATTGTATACTGAATATAAACAGTCTTTACTAAAATCATTAGTAGACAATATTAAATCTTGATCTGAATTAAAATGATCGCTTATACTCACTCTTTATCACTAGCATTTTCTATAACTTGTGGTGGTAGTTTTTTAATATTCTCTGCTTCTTGATTTCTAGAACGCTTGTTTACCGCTTCAATTGCTTTTCTTCTTAAAAGTTGCCCTATGATTTTTTTATCTTTAGTACCATCTAAAATAATAAATTCACCTGCTTCATATGGAATAGATTTTTTTCCATAATCAACAGCTTTTAAACATTTATATTTAGCCATAATAGTGTCACCTTTATAATTTGTATACTTGCTTTTATTTACCTAAGCTACAGTTAATGTACCAAACGCTGCACTTTGTGTTAATGCTAACAAAGGATGAGATTGAAACAATAATTTTCTAACACTTGGATTATCTTTAAGAAAAGATTTAAAAAACCATTCTGAACGTGCAAAATTAGCTTCATAATCTTGTATTGCACCATATGCTTGGAGCGTTGCAGCATCAGTAGAACCTACTAAAACCATGTCTTCATTTACAAATTGTTGCATTGAACCGGCAGAATCTTTGTAATTATCAACGTGCGCTATCATAGTAGCGTGAGCATCAAAATTACCAATATTAACTAAACCCCTTGACGGTCTAACAGTCTCAACAGCAATAACTATAGCTCGTCTTGAATCTAAATAAGCTAAAACATCGGCATGTTCTAAAAATAAATTCATCGCGTTTTTACCAAATACAAATACATTTGGCATTAACCCGCTTGCTTGGCTAACAGTTGTTGATAAATTACGTAAATCTCTAAGTGGTGTAGCTGTTGACTGATCCCACTGAGCAGCACCAGCTAAAACGACTTGGTTACCAGCCGGCATACCAAAATCTAAATCATAATCAGCAAAACCTTCACCACTAATTGTAACACTACCATCAGTCATCAATTCCGCTGCCATCCACTCTAATAACCTGTCGTTTCGATTTCTCAAAGTAAACATATCTTCAGTGATAAGGTCAATAGATTTTTGCTTCGCGTCAGGATCTATTCCAATAGGTTCACCTAATGCTGCATTAGCTACAATATCACTAGCTTTAGTATTTAAAGTTTCTTTTACCGTTGGTGGTGTAAAAGTCTTTTTTTCTACAGCATCGCGGCTAGCTTCGTGTGCTCTAGCATCAGTGTGAACAAAATTAGATAATAATTTTTCTTCTGTTTTTACATCTAACTGAACATCTTTTGTATCAAAAGTTTCTTTTTTGGAAAAAAAATTATCTCTCAAAATAGTTTCAGGAAAATTTAAATTTACTGCAACCTGTTTTAAAGAAATAGTGTCGAATAAACTTTGTTGTACCATTTTTTTATTTTACCTTCCTATGAATCTAAAGCAGACATGTTTAAACCAGCTTCTTTTAATGTTATACGCAAAAGTGTATTAAAATTAGTGGTACTATGGTCATTAAAATCAACTTCATTAGAATTAAAATCACCTGCTGTACCTATAAGAGTAACAGCATCACCAGCACTTGTATCAGCATCTTCTAAAGCTACTCCAACTATATTTTCACTACCATCGGAAGCACCTGTTAGCGATGGAATAATTTTATTAGAAGCTGTTATGATACCTACAACTTGACCAGCCGTTATATCATTACTGGCTAACGCGGTCATTTGTGTTGTTTGACGTAAATCAGAGTATAATGAAGGTACAGTAAAACTTTCAGTAGCCATTATTTATTGTCCTTTCTTTTATCTTGAGGTATCATAGAAACTAACGATGTAATAAAATCGGTTTCTTGACCACCTATTTTTTGTGATACAGGTTTGATAACATTTGAACCATTTATCATACCACTAGATGTTAAACCCGTTGTTTTTTTTGCACTACTACGAACTCGTTTTAATTCAGCACTATTAAAACTATTTATTGTGGTTCCTTTTTTGATTGCTGAAAGCGCGTATTTAGCGTTTTCTGGTTGCATATTACTTAAAATACCCATAACTCTTTTACGCTCTGAAACGATGCCTTTTTTTCTAATAGATTTAATTGCCTTCGATGATAACTTTGAAGTAGTTTTTTTATCATCTTCTTCTTCTGTAGATTCTACATCATCTTCTTCTTCTGTAGATTCTACATCATCTTCTTCTTCTTCTGATTCTGTTTCATCATCTTCTTCTTCTGTAGATTCTACATCATCTTCTTCTTCTTCTGTAGATTCTACATCATCATCATTTACATTAGACAACAAAGAGTTCATAGATTTTACAGAATCTACTAAACCATTTTCAATAGCTTCTTTAGCCATAAAAACACGCCCTTTCAAATTATTTAGAATTTTAGAATTAATTTTTTTACTGCGGAATTTTAAAATATCATCCTGAAATAAAGAATTAACTTCATCTACTTTACTTTGTAGCATCTGTTTTTCTTCATTTGTTAAATTTTTACTACTAGAACCACTCGCTTTAAATTCACTAGATGTTATTTCTGTTACTTGGATACCATCTTTTATATTTTTTTCTTCTACTGATACGTGGGTAAACACTGCACCAATAGAACCAGTAGTTGTTAATTTTGCTACACTATATATAGAGCTACAAGCACTAGCAAGCCAGTATGCAGCACTACAACAAAACGTGTTTACTGCTGCTACAATAGGTTTTGTCTTTGTTATACCCCTTATTTGATTAGCAATTTCATGACAATAAACACTTTCACCACCACCAGAATTAAAACTCATGATTATTTTTTTTATATCATCCCTTGATTCTAACTCTTTTAAAGCAAGCGAAACAACATCTAAAGAAGTACCACCAAAAAACCACGTCCAAATAGAAAATTCCTTAGTTATGAAACCGTTTATATTCATAATAGCAATATTATTTTGTACTTTAAAAGCAAAACCTTCAAATGTTTGTACTCTACACAAGCTACTATTTATTTTTTGTAAATTTCTATAGCAATTTTCTTTAGCTTTAAATGATTTTATTAAATCCAATTGTGTGTTTAAAAATTCTTTATTTGCTAGTAACATTTTTTGGACTCTCTTTTATGTCTTTTTTTTCTTGTTCAATTTGCTGGCTCATTAAATCATCATCTACACCAAAAAGTTTTCTTTCCTCTTTTGTAGAGGTTGTTTTATTTTGCTTCCTTATTTGTGCGGCACTTGCATCTTTTACTTCATCTAAAGATTTCATTTTATCACTAAACCATACTACCTGCTGTAAGTACTTTCTTACATAATAATCATCATAGTTTAAACCAAATTTTTCAAAAAATCCATCAATTGCTAATTCATCTGCTAAAGAATTCCAATAAGGATTTAAAGAACTAGATTTAAGCTTTGAAAGAACTATCTTAAATTTATGTTCAGCAGCTATAAAAGCTGCTCTAGCTGCTGTATAACTAGAATTAAATTTTAAAGTATAGAGCTCGTAAGGAATACCAATAGCACTACAATAAATTTCAATATGTTTATCAATAAATGGATTGTAATTACTATTTGGCCTAGCATTATTAAAAACTTGAATATCGGTATCAGGTTCAAATGTAAATTCTGTACCCTTATCACTAATGTTTTCACTATTTGTTAATAGACTTTTATCTTCACCACCATCAAAAATTTCTTTTTCATACTCTCCTTCACGCTTAGTTACAAAAACCAAGTGAGAAGCTAAAGCTGCTGCATATAATTCACTATTTCTATAATCGCTTAATACATGTGATGAAGGAATAAAAACCATAATAGATGGTAAGCCCCTTTCTTGACCATCCCTTAATAAATCAAAACAATGATAAATTAATTGCCTACCAGTTTGAGCATTACGAATAGGGAAAAAATCCCACTTTAAACTTTGCACAAAGTTTATATGTTCATTAGGATGAGCTCGTTGAATATAATAACCAAGTCTTTCACCTGATTCATCTAGCTTTATACCATTTATCATTTCTTCTGAATCAGGTAAACCGTTTTCATTTGTCACTCTGTCAGGTTCAATTAACTGATGCCTTGTGGTAAAAGGAAAAAAATCACTAGAAGGTTTTTGTGCAACATTTATAAAAGCCTCACCTCTTACGAGGTAAGATATTAAAGTAGCTCTAACTTTTGTAGTAAAATCACAAGCACCTTTTACATCACTACTAACATCATTAGACCAAAATTTAAAATTATCCTCTAATTTGTCTTGAATTAATTTAGCTTGATCTGTTGTAATACCTAGTTTTTTATGGTTTATGACACTTTGTGGTTGTAATTCACTACCTACTACATAATCTACTATTCTATTTACTATTCCCTGTACTAATTCATCATTTATATATAAATACCAACTACGAGCAACTACATTATCCCTGATAACTTGTGTAGTATCTGTACTAGCAGCACTTAATGAAGGTCTAAATAAACGTAATTCTTTATCTGTAAATCTAGCAGCTTTTATATTACCACCACTGCTAGCATTATTACCAGTTACAATACCCATGTTAAGTACCCTTAATTACTAAACTTTTTTTAGAAGAAGTGGTAGATAATTGTTTCTCTAAGAGTGCTTGTTTTTTATAAAGTTTGTCAAGATCTACTCTTGTAACACTATCTCGACCTGTAGAATAATTACCATCTATAGCTGCTATAATAGCAGCATCTACAGCAGCTAATTCTAATTTTTTTTTAGCCCTAATTGTTGCACTTAACGCCATTATATATTTCCTTTTACGTTTTTTTTCTATACCTGTTAGCACCTAATCTAAGAACATATAACCCACCAGCTAAACATAATTTTTCAGTATCTAAAAAATCATGTGTTCTTAAGGTTCGCCATTCACCACCTTTTTCAGTAGTCACGTAAATTTCACCTGTTACTTCTTTTAAAAAAGCTTCATCTACATCTTCTGCTAAAATATAAGAACCTTGTTCATCAAGTGGCTGCTTCATTTTTTCATAAAGCATACCTTTAAAAAATTCATCCCAAATTTTAACTAGTTGAGTAGGTCTTTTGTCACGTTTTAATTTTGAATTAACATCTACACGACTAACCGCTATAGGAGTCATAGCAAGTTTAACACCTTTACAGCTTAAATAGTACGGTGATTTTCTGGCAAAAGCTCTTACTTCATCTGTTTCATAACCTTCATCTATTAAAACACGTTGGATTTTATATTGCTTATCTGTGTAAGTACTATCTTCTGTTACAAGTGGGTAATCTTTTTTTATATGTTTATCTTCAAGTTCTAACCAAGTTTCTTTTTTTTTCGGACTTCCCATAACTCGGCCATAGTCAATTTGATAACTTGTACCAACATCAGTGAAACCTCTAATAGAAAAAACTAAGCACCTTTTTTGAACGTCAACGCCCATAACTAAAGCTTTTATATTTTTAGTTGGTACACTGCCAAGTTTATAAGGCATTCTATTTTTTAGTAATTCTTTCCAATCTACACGCTCACCTTCTAATTCAAACAATTCACCAAAACGAGTATTTTTAACAGCTTGAATTTTTCGCATTTTGTTTTCATTAGAATTAGCTGCTGCTACATATAACCAGCAAATTTCACCTATATGATTCCAAGGGCTACAAATACCAGATATCCAAACACTAAATGTTTTTGATTCAATTTGCTTACCCACCACTATATTTTGTCCTATTTTTTCTCTTTTAACTCTTTGTTCACCTGAAAGTAGTAAACCGTCTTGGATAGCTTTTTTTATGTCTTGATTATTCATACCATAGTCACAAGTAGGACACACTAACCTTGCACTTTCTACAACTTCATCTTCTGTTTTACCTTCCCATTTACATAATTTAAATTCTGGTAAAAAATATTCACAACAATTTTTACAAGGTATATTAAATTTATGTTGTGTACCTTCTAAAAACAATGACTCAATGGGAGAAAAATCTTTTATTGTTGGTGTACTAGCTGCTAAAGAAAATCTATCTGGATATGTTATTGAACGTGTTTCTGCTAAAACTACTGGATTACCTTCGCCTTCTACACTGTCTGGCATTCTGTCTAATTCATCAAATACAGCTTTACATGCTGGTCTACTGCATAATTCATTAGCACTAGTAGCCCATACAAAATAAAGCGGTACATCATTGACCAGTTTTTCATAACTATTTGAGCGCTCACCATCTTTTACTAAATCAATAACACCTGAATTTTTAGCATGAGGCATAAAACGAAAACGGCTATAATTTTCTGCTAGTTTCTTAGCTGGTAAAACTATTAACATAGGTCTAGCTTCATCTGTTAATGTCTTACAAATGAAGTTCAAAATGAACATTGTTTTTCCCATTTGAGCGCCAGACATTATACCAAGCCTTTTGTACTTGCCACTTAAAGCTAGCTTTTCTACTTGAACAAAATAAGGTGTTCTAGACGGGTTGAATGTACCTGCTTCTGCTTCACTAGCTGGTAGTGTTAAATTATCCTTAGCCCATTCATGGGGCAATCTATATTCAGATAGTTTTAAACTTTTCGATACTACTTTAGATAAAGAAGAAATTGCTGCAAAATCAAACATTATTAAAACAACCAAAAAAAAAATTATAAAATTTGAATTATCATTTTTCATTTTTAAACTCATGGTCAATGGTATCTGATAATTGATTTAAAAAACTTCTAGCTTTTTTATCTAATATTATTTTTATTTCAGCAGGGTTATCTATATCTGCTAATTCATTAGCATTACTACTACCAATTGATAATATTTGATTTTTTAAAATAGAAAACGTTCTTGATAAAAAAGAAGATACAACCGTTAATTCAATTAGCTCTTTTTCATTTTCACGATTCTCTAACACAAGTTTTTTATGTTGCTCATTAGTAAGTTTAATTCTTGCTTCTATTAATTCAGAATCAAGAGAATCATGGACAATCGGATTAGTAAAATGAGATACCAAGTTATTAACAGTATCTTTTAGATTAAAACTGTTTTTACTAACACGTTTTATCAAATTCTGTTTTACATAATTATTTATAGTAGCTTCTGTTACATTGAACAAATCAGCTATTACTATAGCTTTTACATTTTCAGGTAATGAAGAAGCTACCTTAGAAATATAGCGTTTTGTAGATGGTTCTTCACCTGCTATTATTTTATCTATCTTTGTTTTCTTTACCATGATTTTCACTAATAGCAATCAAAACTGAAAGCATATTTTAACCTATCAGAAATAAGAGTAAATAGAGCAAGTAAAAAAAAATCACTCACTCTAAATATAAAAGCAAGATACAAGAATAGAACAAACTTTTTACACTTTGTAACTAAAATTGTTCTTACTTTTATTATAATCAAAATGAGAGAAAGTGTCAAAAAAAAATTAATCAATTGTTAAAAAAAGTTAATTTATGGTTATCTTAAATTAACCTTAAATAACAGACTGTACAAAAAGTACATAATATAGTTAGAATTTACGTTTGGTGATTTTGCGAAAAAGTGTGTCACAATGACAAATTATCCTTGAAAAAAATTGAAATAGACAACGAATGGCATCCTACCTACC
>Ga0316202_10000994_pt1 | contig 24675 bp, 19 predicted proteins | sample 3monrhotite_MG_FD_204934 | JGI IMG/M metagenome (GOLD analysis project Ga0316202, IMG submission 204934) | Microbial mat bacterial communities from mineral coupon in-situ incubated in ocean water Damariscotta River, Maine, United States -... | ecosystem: Environmental > Aquatic > Marine >... | reverse complement strand
CACTATAAGCGTCAAGCACCTGTAGAAAAGGATTTTATTAAATTAAAGTCAGGTGAATCTTTAAATCAAACATTTGAACTAACATCTTTATATGACATGAGTAAAGCAGGCAATTATGAGGTCACTTATGATGTAACTTCATTCAATTTATTTAGTAATAAAGGACAACAAAAGAAAGTTGAAAAACTACAATCAAATGCTGCTTATATTTATTTAAATGGTTTTGAATCAAAAGGAACAACTGCAAATAAAGGCAAGCCTGGTGGAGGAACTACTAGTGACTGTATCAGCGGTACCTGTTTTACAGGTCGTTGTAGTTCAGGACAAAAAACCGAACTTATTAGTGCGTTAGCAGCAGCAAACCAAATTGCTAATGATTCAGTTTCATATTTAAATAACCATTCTGCAAACAGCACTTCAGCGCGTTACAATACTTGGTTTGGTAGTGTAACATCTGCTCGTTATAGCACAGCTGTGTCTCACTTTGGTGCAATAAATGATGCCATAGACACTAAACCAATTACCTTTGACTGTAGTTGTAAAAAAACGTACTTTGCCTATGTTTATCCAAACCAACCTTATAAAGTTTACATGTGTAAAGCTTTTTGGAATGCTAATGAATTAGGTACTGACTCTAGAGCAGGTACCATTATTCATGAGTTAAGCCATTTTACTGCCGTTGCTGGTACTGATGATGTTGTGTATGGGCAAGCTGGCGCGAAAAGCTTAGCAATTTCAAATCCAGATCAAGCTTTAAATAATGCGGATAGCCATGAATATTTTGCCGAAAACACACCAAATCAAAATTAATGATGTGTTAAACGTAGTAAAAAAATAAATACGTTATAATAAAAATTCAGGTAAACTATTTATCTGAATTTTTATTCATTAGGTGATGATAAAATTTTGAAAAAAACACTGCTTTCAATAATTTCATTAATTCTTTATGTGCATTCAGTTGAAGGGTCTACACCAGTGAATATTACGCCTTTTCGATGTGAAATGTCTGCCCCAACAAACCAACAATTAATCCACGGTGTTTATCTTATATTTACAGTAACCAATTTAACTGATAATCCGTTGCAACTATTACGTTGGTATACCCCGTTCGAAGGTTTTTTATCAAAGCTATTTATCATTAAAAACAAAGTGGGTGAGCCGTTAAATTATAATGGCATGATGGTAAAACGTTCAACCGCTTCTAACGATGATTATTTAATACTGCCAGCCAAAGAAAAAGTAAAAATAACACTTAACTTAACCCAAGCATATTCTCTATCTAGTGGGGAATATACTGTGCAACTATTTCCAAAAAATTTACAGTACTTGCAACATGAAGAACATTTAACAACTCAATGTTCAGCTAATATATTAAAAATCAAAGTTTTTCCGTAAACAATATCAAAATAACACAACTAAAATTTGAGACCACACAGCTACAATGTAGTATTTTGATATGAGTGTTCGTTGTTCTTGTAATAATAGTGCAATTACGGCATAAACATCGTGGTTAACGTCTGATTTTTGTAAAAATGAAAAAGAGTACTAAATAAATTATTGCAAATAAAAAAGATAGCAGCGTACCATTAACTACACCGAATAAGGGATATGTGTACGATACAGAGATAACATAGGTAATTAACGCCCCCAAACCACTCGGGTAATGTTTTATAATAGTATGTACCTGCTCTTTGCCGTAGGTTAAATGAATTATCACCAGAAAAGGAAATAGTGTAATCGGAAAAGCAGACAATATACCCGCAACATTGGAACCAACAAGTTTTGCAATGCCAGTAATAAACAATACTATTGCCGCAGCCACTAATGCTCTAATAAGAAGTACCCATTGAGTAAACCTAATTTTTTTCACAACCACTGTATTTTCAATAATGCGAAACTTAAGCGAAAAATATATTATAGAGCCTACCGAAATAATAAAACCACCAACTAATCCTAAGGAAAATAAACTTAACGTTTTTGCCACTAGACTAAAGGCGATTATAGCAATGATAGAAGAGACTAATACGTTATGGCGAGTGGTTATTAGTGATGATATTTTATAATAAAAATAAACAAGCACCAGTGATGCTGAAAAACCTGAGAGGGTATAAATCGCGCTATTTGCGGCAAAATCCTTACCATTTTCGATGCCGATAAAAAAAAGCGCGATAGCAGTTCCTAGTGGAAAACCAGAAAGAATACCCGCAACTTTTGGGCTGACATTTTCAGCAATAACAGACAATGCAACAACAAAAATAATAGAGGTAAGTATCTTGGCGATAAATAATATTTCAATCATTGTTTATTATTACTAACGATCCCATGAAAGGTTACTAAAATAGCGACTATTTACCAAATTCAGGTAGTAAATAGTCGTATTATTAACGGACAAAATTATTGCGTTTCATTTAATAGGTTAAGACAATATCAACTCATTAGGGAAAAACATAACAAGTGCTAATACTATTATTTGTAGAATAATAAAAGGGATAACGCCTTTATATATTGTGGTTGTTTTAACCGATTTTGGTGCGACACCTTTAAGGTAAAAAAGACTAAAACCAAAAGGAGGGGTTAAAAATGATGTTTGTAAATTCATTGAAATAAGTACAGCAAACCACACTAAATCAATATTTAGCGCAATAGCTACTGGCGTTAGCATAGGTACAACAACAAACGCAATTTCAATAAAATCGATGAAAAATCCTAATATTAAAATGGCTAGCATGGTCAAGAAAATGAAAGTCCATTTATCGCCAGGTAAGCCCATAAAGAAATCATGGATCAAATCATCACCGCCAGAATAACTGAACACCATAGAAAATGCCGTTGCACCTATTAATACAGCAAAAATCATGGACGAAACTTTTACCGTTTCTTTAGCAACTTCATTTATTTTACCAAAAGAAAAACTACCATAGAAAATAGATAAAATTACAGCACCAATACAACCAATTGCCGAAGATTCAGTCGGTGTGGCAACACCTGCAAAGATAGATCCAAGAACGGCTATAATAAGAACCAATGGTGGAAGAATATCTTTGGCGGCTTGTATCAAAATTTCTTTTTTATTTTCAGTGACTTCAATTGGAGGACAAAATTCAGGTTTAATCTTACCAAGTATTACAATATAAATAATATAAATAACAACAAGCAATAATCCAGGAATAATTGCCGCTCTAAATAAGTCACCAACAGGGATGCCCATTACATCGCCTAAAATAATTAATATTATCGAAGGAGGAATTATTTGCCCCAAGGTTCCCGCCGCACAAATAACACCTGTTGCGGTAGGAGGATGATAATTATTTTTCAACATTACAGGTAGGGAAATCACCCCCATGGCTACTACACTAGCACCCACAACCCCCGTTGATGCAGCAAGCAAACTGCCTACAATAATAGTTGATATGGCTAAACCACCCGGATTACTACCAAAAAGTTTCGCCGCTGATTCAAGCAACCGTTCTGCTAGCCCCGTTTTTTGCAACACAATACCCATAAAAACAAACATGGGGATAGCCATCATTGTAGTGTTTTGCATAATGGACATTATGCGATAAGGCATAAAATCGAACAGACCTGATCCCATCGCAATATAGCCAACCACTAAGGATACACCAGCGAAAGTATAGGCCACAGAATAACCGAGGAATAAGAATATTAATGCGAGGCCAAAAAGAATTATACCCGTCATTATTTAGCATCCTCTACGTTATTTTCTGGATGGAGGATTGTTTGAATATTACTGAGTACGACATGAAGAATACTTAAAACCAAAAAAAATGATGATAAAGGTATAATTGACCTTACTATCCAACGATACGGTAAACCGCCGGGATCTGGACTGCCTTCTCCCATTTGAAAAGCATCGTAAGTATAACTAATACTAAAATAAAGAATTATAATAGTTATAGGTAACGCAAGAAATAAATTGCCAAAAATATCAATAAATGATTTAGAACGAGTAGATAGTTTGTCGTAAAATATGTCTACTCTGACGTGTCCGTTTTCTTTCAGTGTATAGCCAATACCGAACATAAACATAGCTGCAAAAAGGTGCCATTCTAATTCTTGCATACCAATACTCACGTCATTAAAAAAGTAACGCATAATAACATCAAAAAAAACGTTCAGTATCATCAAGATCAGAACCAGACTGCAAAAATTACCAACTACATCAATAATTTTTCCAAGTCGATTAATAAATAACTGCATATAAAATCTCTGTTGAATGGCATATGTTTATCAAACATATGCCATTAAAAGGGTTAATAGAAGGTTATTCTATTCTGGATCAGTACTTTCAAGATAAGCTCTATCAGAAAAGTTTGTCCAAGCCCGAATTTGCTTTTGATACTTAGTGATTGAATCAAGTATCTTTTTAGTCATTGGATCTTTAGCTGCAAACTCTTGAAGTAAATCATCATTTGCTTTGCGTAAAGCAACCATTACCGGTTTAGGGAAGGTGCGAAGCTTCACATTAGGGTAATCTTTCTTAATGGTCGCTAAATTAACACCACTTTCATGCATAGATTGAGCATACATGTCATAAGCAGAAGCTTTTATCGCAGTCTTCAATATCGCTTGTAAATCAGCAGGTAATGCATTGTAGGCTTTTTCATTTACCATAAATTGCAATTCAGTTGCTGGCTCATGCCACCCAGAATAATAGTACGGTGCAATTTTATTGAATCCCATACGCAAATCTAATGAGGGACCTACCCATTCCAATGCGTCAATAGTATTACGTTCAAGCGCAGTATAAAGTTCTCCTGGAGGAATATTTGTTGGCTTAGCACCTAGCTTTGCTAACACTTCACCAGCAAAACCAGGAATTCGCATTTTTAACCCTTTGAAGTCAGCAACGCTTTTTATTTCTTTTTTAAACCAGCCACCCATTTGGTTACCGGTGTTACCACCAGGAAAAGACATAATGCCATATTTATCATAAACACTCTTCATCAACTCCATGCCACCGCCATAGTAAAACCATGCGTATTGTTCAGAGGCGATCATGCCAAAAGGGAGCGTAGTGAAAAAAACAGTATTAAAGTCTTTGCCTTTCCAATAATACGATGCTGAATGCCCCATTTGATATTGGCCAGTTTTGACAAAATCAAAAATACCGAGTGCCGATTTGTGTTTATTAGAGGCGTCGATCGTAATGATAAAACGTCCATTGGACATCTTTTTAACCATTTTTGCCATATTTATTGGTGTATCACCAAAAATTGGAAAATTTGGCCCCCATGTTTGCGCTAGTCGCCATCTAACAACTTTGTCAGATGCATTGGCTATACTAGTAAAGCCAATCAATAGAACAAGTGCTATTTTAAAAACAAGTGATTTTTTCATCTTGCATCCTTATTATTATGCATTTAAGTAATAAAATTGATCGTTTGTGTTGTAACCTTTCAATTCGACATTACAATTACATATTTTTTGCTTATGAACCATAGGTATGAACACCGAAATTAACTAGGTATTTATACCTACACCCAAACAACAACAGAGAGTGAATTCCGTTTTAAATGCGCCAATTTATTAATGAATATAGATAATAAAATTTGTATTTTTTAACGGTTTGAGTATATAACAATAGTCGTTTAATTTTATATGCAAAATGTTTGTCGTATTAAATAATATAAATTACTAAGGTGTACCAACAATGTTCTTACCCACTCGACTGTTATATATTGCCGCGTTCCAAGTGATATTAATGTCGATCGCCACCTATTTTTTTGTTACCAGTGAATATCGTACATTATCGAGCCAAAGTTTACAGGCCATCGATCATTTTTTGATTGAACAAAAAAAACAAGAACTGAAAAATTACACTTCGTTGGCAGTATCTGCTGTTGAAGAACTTTACCACGTAAAAGAACCCAATATAAAAGAAGCTCAAATTAAAGTCGCTAAAGTACTCAACAATATGCTTTACAACGGTGATGATGGATATTTCTTCGTTTATGATGGTGAGGGAAATAGTATTGCTCATCCGAAGGAGCCTTTTAGAATAGGAAAAAATTGGTGGAACCTTGAAAACAAAAAAGGTGAAAAAACTATTCAAATATTGATCTCAAATGCCAAAAGCGGCGGTGGTTTTTATCGATACCCATGGTTCAAACCATCAAAGAATCAAATGTCTGAAAAAATGGGGTATTCTGTTTATCTTAAAAAATGGAATTGGATGATTGGTACAGGTGTATACCTTGATGACGTCAACAAACAGCTAAATAAATTACAAAATGAAATAGATCAACATATTAACAAAACAAAACAGATTATTTTGATGGTAGCAATTTCATCTATTTTTCTTATTTTCCTATTAGGGCAATTAGTCAATATAAGCCAAAAGAAAAAAACTGATATTAAAATTAATAAATTAAACCAAAAAATTATCACTCTTCAAGAAGAAGAACATCGATATATTTCTCGTGAATTACATGATGGCATTATTCAAATTTTAGTGTCAATAAAATACTCAATAGAGGCTACCGGTATTCATTTGTCAAAGGCAAATATTGAAAAGCCCAAACCATTAATACATGCAGAGACAAACTTGGTTGTCGCAATTCAGGAAGTTCGTCGAATATCACATCATTTACATCCTAAGATACTCGATGAACTAGGCCTTTCTGCCGCACTAGCAGAGCTGTCAGCTGAATTTACCGAACGAACCGGTATTGCGGTAAAAGTAACTAAGCCTTCGGTGAGAAAATTATTACCCGATTACATTAACACCACGTTATATAGAGTCGTGCAAGAGTCTTTAATTAATATTCAAAAACATGCCGATGCAACGCAAATTTCAATCGATTTATCAATTAATGACAAATGGCTATTATTAGAAATAAAAGATAACGGTGATGGTTTCGATATGCTCTCATATAAAAAGAAAAATAGCCCCGGAATTGGACTAAGGAACATAGCGGAGCGTATTGAATATCATTCGGGTCAATTTGAGGTTTTATCTTCCTCTAAAGGTACTTGTGTTAAGGTAAAAATACCTAAAACTAGTTTTGTAAATCATGCGAACAAATCGACAATAGAGGAAGTTTAATGACCCACTTTAACGTGTCTAATAATAAAATATCAGTCTTATTAGTTGATGATCACCCTATGGTTCAAGGGGGATTAATTGCTTGTTTGTCATTTTATGATGACATTGAAATTGTGGGTTCCACAGAAGATGGTAAAGACGCATTAAATAAAGCACTGGAATTGAAGCCAGACGTAATACTAATGGATATTAGTATGCCTTTTATGAATGGTATTGATGCAACCGAAATTATTACAGAACAGCTAAAAAAGACCAAAGTACTCATTTTTAGTATGCATGCTAGTTTAGAATATGTAACTAGTGCAATTCAAGCAGGGGCATCTGGCTATATACTCAAAGACATATCGTCAGAAGAAGTTTATTTAGCAATAAAAACAGTCTTTCAAGGAAAAAACTATTTTAGTAGTGCGGTTGCAAAGATGTTGATAGATAACCCGCCAAAAAATGAGAATGAAAAACTAACAACAAGAGAGCAAGTGATTTTGTCGCATATTGCTCAAGGCCATTCAAGTAAAGATATCGCAGGAATTCTCAATATCAGTTGTCGTACAGTAGAAGCACACCGGCGTAATATTAAGGCTAAATTAAATATAGACTCTATTGCAAAACTGGTTTTGTACGCAATGGATCATGGACTAATTCAGCATTAAGGAATTGGCAATATTTTAGGGGGCAACAGAACAAAAAATTATATGTGTGAGAATCACCATACATGATAATTCTCACACTACCTTGTCTATAACAAAGTAAAGGCTTAATTAATATAAATGATATTACATATCATATTTTAATCTTAAGTAATACATACCGCCATTAATACCCATAGGAGAGAATTCAGGATATTTTGCGCCTAAAATACTACCAAAAGGATTTTCATCAGGAAACTCATTAAACAAGTTGCTTGCACCGAATGTAACCGAGATATTATCATTTACATTATAACCAAGTTCAAGATCTACAGTCACTTCAGCTCCTGGCTCAAAGGCAAAGCCACCATATGACACATGCGCAATATAATAGTCTCCAAAATAATTCACTCTAGCAAGTGCTCGCCAGTCTCCTTGGTTATGGGTAAAGTTTATATTGCCACGTATACTGGGTAGTCCTTCTTCTAATGTTCTAATACGAGTTTCATCTAAAAGATTACTTGATGATTTCTCTACCTTTGTATCAGTCCAGTTTCCAACTAAACTGATATTAGAGTTACCGCCAAATGAACTAAAAGGATAAGAAGCAACAATATCAATACCTTGAGTTACTGTATTAAAGTCGTTTGTGTAATAACGAAAGTTTGCGAACTCAGAAGCCCCAGCAATACCTTGATTTTCTAACGCTATAGCTTCTTCAGAAGTTAAAGATATAAAGTTCGATACTGCAATTCTATCTTCAACATTAATATTGAAGTAATCTATTGTAATTGAGATATCATCAAGCGTGATGATACTACCAAAAGAAAAGCTTTTTGATTTCTCAGGTTGTAATTTAGTTGCGCCAAATTTAACCGCTAAGTCTGTTGTCGGTGGAATAATACCACTATTAACAATGACACCATCTTGAAGCACACTACTTACGTTGCTTATATTTGCTTGTCCGGGAGTTGGAGCTCTAAAACCAGTAGATAAAGTGCTTCGTAAGGCAAATTCATCATTAACATCCCAACGTAACGATAACTTACCATTGGTCGTAGTGCCAAAATCATTAAAGTCTTCCCAACGACCTGCCAATGCGACAAGTAGGTTTTCTGTAACATTAGCTTCTAAGTCTAGGTATAAAGCAATATTTGATCTATCCCAGTTACCAGCACTCACTTCACTAAGGCCAATATAACCTTGTGATCCTGAGCTAAAGCCCTGTTCTGAAAATGGGCCAATATTATATGACTCTGGATCACCAACAATAGCTTCAAACTGCTCTTCACGCCATTCAAACCCACCAGCAACATTAAGATCAGAATCAAAAAAACTAACGGCAACAGGGTAGCTTAAATCAAAATTAATATTTTTTTCAAGCTGAATATAGGTGCCTGCATCCATATTTAAAGGTGTATTAGGGCCATAAGAAGGGTTAATAGAATCAACCGCAAAATTAACTTCACTATAACCACCACCAACACTAGCGTCATAATATAAATCGCTACCTTGATAATACCCTTTTATTCCTAAAACACCAGATAAATCAATAGTTTCACCTGTCATACTAGGAGTAAATCCACCAGGGAAAATTTCATTGAAAACAAAACAATTTGCTCCAACCTCAGAGGTGTTATCCATAACTTGGCTTAAGCCCGCGCTGTCACCTGCTAAAAAGGTTGGACAACTAATTCCATTATCAATACCATCGAGATCCGCGACAAGATGGTTATCTCCTTGTGTATAGACACCACCTTTAGAGTTAGGATTTCGATAATATAATCCCGCTTTAGCTATCTTATTGGCATAATTACCAAATGCATAGAACGTACGGTTATCATCCATGTCAACACCAGCATTAATTGTTAACTTTAAATCTCGCTGAACTTCTGGAGAGCCCCATACTTGTGCTGGGTTAGCTACATGTGTATTACCTGCATCTATTAGGGATTGCGCATCATCTCTTTGTAAAGATCGATCAGTTGGATCAGATTCGCCATATTCAGCGCTTAAATTTAAAAAGCCAGCAGCAGTTAATGGTAAACCTATATTTCCTGAAAATTGATAATTACTGCCATCACCTTCATAGAATTGACCTGCTTTAACTTCAAATGTTCCACCTTCAGATGCATCTTTTAATGAAAAGTTCATAACACCCGCAATTGCATCAGATCCATATTGGGCAGCAGCACCATCACGTAAGACTGATACTTGCTTCAATGCTATTGTTGGGAAAACCGATATATCAGGTCCCTGTGCACCATCAGAAAGTCCGGCACCATAAAATGCAATAACGGCTGAACGATGACGACGCTTACCATTTAATAGTACTAGCGTATGATCTGGTGCTAAACCTCTTAAATTTGCGGGTCTTACAAAAGTTGCTGCATCACTAATTGGTTGAGCACTAACATTATATGATGGTACAACTGTTCGCAGTAAATCCCCAATATCGTTTGAACCTTGGTTTACAAAATCTTCTCCTGAAATAACATCAACTGGCGCTGCTGTATCTAATGAACCACGCCCCTGAACACGAGAACCTATAATAGATATTTTCTCTACATCTTCTTTTTTTTCTGTTTTACTTTGTGGCTCTTCAGCATATAGGTTTACAGAAAAAAAGGTGCTTATTATCGATGTTGTAATAGCTGAAGCTATTACTGTTTTTTTAGTTTTCATATTTTTTATCTCTTTTAATTTATTCCCCATAAATAATATACACACCCTTTTATGTATTACAATATATGACGTTTTTGCATATTTCAATGATTAAAAGTCATACAAGAAGAGAGTGTGCGATAAGAATAAATTTTAGAATGTTGGTATTTGCAAACAGATAAAAAATTTTACGTGGTTATCCAGATTATTCAGAAGAGTCGAATTATTACCATTTATATCGTCATATTGAATGTAATGGTCAACTAAATCGGTAGAGTATTTAAGTGAATAAATCCTGAAATAAATTCAGTATGACAATTTTAATATTTAAGGCATTTGAAGAATGTCTTTCATAATTCTAATCATTTTGTTTTCTTGCCAATTTGTTTTATAAACTAATGCAAATGAGTAATTAATGGTGGGGGCAAAAGGTTTTATAAGTATATTTTCGCAGTTTAAATCATCAACCGTTATGGGGTTAATAACACTCACTCCAACATTATTACTTACTAGTGAACAAATACTTGCTAAATTTGCTTCCGTTTTACCTGCAAGTTTTATGTTGCTTTCAGAAATCAAATGCAACAACTGATCTGCAGCAATATTAGGTTGATTAGGAACTAAAAGGTTACACCCTTTTAAATCGTTTAAGTGAATAGTATCAAATGCTGCAAGATGGTGTTGCGTCGGAATAACGCAGACAGCTTGGGTTTCTATTATAGTTTCAACCTTAAGCTGCTTACTATTTACTGGTAGCGTTACAAACCCAACATCAAAAGAGTTTGATTCAACGGCATGGATAATTTCATTGCTTGATAAAATATCAAAATAAACATTGAGCTTAGGATTTATTTCAAGAATTTTAGAGATTATTTTTGGAATATAACCAAATGCAACCCCAGGAATAGCCGCAATTCGAAAGCGAGATGTTCCAAACTCTCTTAATGCTAAAATGCTATGTTTAGTTTCCTCTAAATGATGCATTAAGCGTAACACTTCTTTATAAAGCTCTTTAGCTTCTGGTGTTGCTACCAACCCTTTTTTTTCTCGAATAAATAGATCAAAACCTATATTTTTTTCTAATAGACTTAATGAACGACTCACGCCAGATTGCGTTATGCCTAATATCTTTGCGGTTTTTGATGCCGTACCATTTTCATATAATGTTTTGAAAATAGAAAATGATTTCATTGAGTTTAGATTTACACTATCCATGACTTTTTCTCATTAAAAGTTAGCTTTATATCATATATTGACATGTATCAATTATTCAACATAAACTCATTAAAAATTAATGATAAATAAATTTTTATTTAATTACGGTGTTAAGTGGTAATTACAGTCCCGTTCATTATGTTTATTACTTATTTCATACCATGTTGACTAACAGCAAACGAAAATTTTATAGGTGTAATATATGCGAGGTAATGGAGTTATCATTAAAAGTAAAGTAACAAGCTTTGGTGCTATGAGTGTGATGTTGTTTCTTTTTATAGCAATAGCTACTCAAGTATTTATATATGAAAATAATGGTGCTATTCATATAACACTCGTTGCTGTGCTTATTTATGCGGCTTGCGTTGCCTTGTTTTTCGGCCATAGCTGGAAAGAGGTTCAAGATGGCATTCTACAGGGCTGCCAAGTCGCTATGCTACCGATGCTAATTCTTATGATGGTAGGATTATTGATTGCAAGTTGGATTGCGGCAGGCACAATTCCGGCTTTTATTTATTATGGTATGCAGCTTCTTTCACCTAAATATTTTCTATTTTCCGCCTGTTTAATCTGTTGCTTTGGTTCATTATCTACCGGAAGTTCATGGACAACATCGGCAACCTTTGGTGTAGCCTTTATGGGAATTGGTTTTGCGCTTGGTATTCCACCGGCTATAACTGCTGGAGCGGTTATCTCAGGCTCAATTTTTGGTGATAAAATGTCACCTTTATCAGATTCAACAAATTTAGCTGCAGGTATTGTTGGTGCTGACTTATTTAGGCATATAAAAAGTATGGTCTACTCAACAGGCCCTGCGATTTTACTTACCTTAATAACTTTTTTCTTTTTAGGTTTGTACCTTTCTATGGATGTTGATATTGATAGAAAAGAAGTTGAAACAATATTAACGGGATTAAGTGATAATTACTCATTGTCTATAATTACTTTGATACCACCAATATTAGTAATAGTAATGGCATTAAAAAAGTGTGCAGGACTACTTGTTATAGTTTCAGCAAGTTTAGCTGGTGTTGTTATTGCTTTATTTTTACAACACATATCTATTAATGAAATACTCAACGCACTGAATTATGGTTATAAATCTAAAACCGGCATTGTAAGTATAGATAAACTTCTTTCAAGAGGCGGCCTGCAAAGTATGATGTGGACCGTTTCTCTAGGTTTTATTGCTTTAAGTCTTGGGGGGTTAATGGAAAAAACCCACATGTTAGAAGTGCTACTCAATAAAATAAAGCATTTAATAAAATCTGTTTGTGGCTTAATAACCAGTCACGTTATCTTTTCAATTATCATTAATTTTTTAGGTGGAAGTCAGTTTCTTGCCATTATTATTCCGGGTCGCATGTTATTACCAATCTATAGAGAAAAACGTTTATTGCCTGAAGTCTGTTCAAGAGTATGCGAAGACTCGGCTACCGTAACATCGCCACTAGTTCCTTGGGGATTAGGTGGTGCCTATTTTTCAACCGTTTTAGGGGTTTCTACACTTGATTATTTTCCATATACCTTTTTAGCTTTTTTCGCTCCATTAATGACAATTTATTTGGCCTACACCAATAAGTTTATGTTCACTGAAGATGAAAGTCATGTTGCTACTAGCAAAGCTATTGTGCCTTAAACAGATTTAAAACAAATCAACAGTAATTTTTACATATTATATTTTAGTTGGAACATAAATGATGAACAAACAAATAGCTATAGAAGACGTTATTGCAACAATTCCCGATGGTGCAAGCATCATGGTGGGAGGATTTGGAAATCCCGGTACGCCATTCGCTTTGATTGACGAATTGCTAAAACAAGGACAACGCAACCTCACCTTAATCAAAAACGATGCGAATGAAGCGTCTATAGGTATTAGTAAACTTATAGAAAATGGCCAAGTGGATAAATTAATTACGTCTCATATAGGATTAAATAAAATAGTCATTGATATGATGAATAAAGAAATGGTCAACATTGAGTTCTATCCTCAAGGAATATTAGCTGAAAAAATTAGAAATGCTGGTGCAGGTTGTTATGGCTTTTTAACCGATGTGGGTTTAGATACAGAAATAACTGACAAAAAGTCACTCATCAATTATCAAGGAAAAGAATTAAAGATAGAATCCGCTTTATATGCAGATTTTGCTTTAATTCATGCTCAATATACTGATGCCTACGGAAATTTAGTGTATGGAAGTTCCGCAATGAACTTTAGCCCCTTAATGGCTATGGCTGCGAATAAAGTGATTGTAGAAACATCGCATTTAGTTCCTGCTAGCGAGCTTACTCCATCACACATTCATACGCCAAGTGCTTTTGTTGATTCAATTGTAGACCTTGCCCTATCAACCCATAAAAATAAATCAGCGAGCATTTAATATGGATGTAAATAAAATTGTTAAGAGAGCGGCACAAGAACTAAAAAATGGTCAAGTTGTTAACCTTGGCATTGGCTTGCCAACAAAAATACTCGATTATATATCACCTGAGATGGATATTTTTTTTCAATCTGAAAATGGCATATTAGGCGCTAAAAAAATATCTGAAAATGAATCTGTAGATCCTGACTTAATAGATTCGGGTGGTGCTTATATTAACGTTCGCAATGGTGCTAGCTTTTTTGATAGTTCGGTTTCTTTTGCCATGATTAGACGAGGCAAAATTGATGTCACTATTATGGGCGCTTTTGAAGTTGATCAAGAAGGTAGCTTAGCTAATTGGAAAATACCAGGGTACTTCTCCCCAGGCATTGGTGGAGCGATGGAGTTAGCCCAAAAAACGCCTAACGTTATTATTTTATGTTCTCACAATGATAAGAAGGGCAACTCAAAAATTCTTAAAAAATGTAAATTACCTTTAACTGCAAAAAAATGCATTTCTCGAATCATTACGGATAAAGCGGTTATAGATGTTACTGATAAAGGATTAGTACTAAAAGAAATCGCAGAAGGATTAACACTAGAAGCGTTAATTGAACAAACAGATGCCACATTAATTATTCCTCAAAATATTGGAACTTTCTAATGACTCAAACTATAGAGCAGGCAATATTAGCTAGTTGTGATGCTATTTTCCCTGAAGTAATTGAATTCACCAAAGAAATGGTTAAACAGTATAGTGTCTTAAATAAAGAACAAGGTGTACTCGACGTTGTTGAGAAAAACCTGCAAGAATTAAATCTACCTGTAACCAGAGTTCCTATTGATATAAAAAGAATAGGAAAACACCCTTTGTTCGCCCCTGTTGAATGGGATTATGATAAAAAATACAATCTAGTTAGTGCTTTAAATCCTACCGCCGAAGGTAAAACGCTTGTGTTAAATGGTCACCTTGACGTGGTTAGTGCAACTCACTTTGATATGTGGACTCAAGCACCTAACATACCCTGGGAAAAAGATGGTTGGCTGTATGGTCGTGGGGCTGGAGATATGCAATCAGGTGTTGCTGCCATGATTTACGCTGTACACGCTATTCAACATGCGGGCTATCGTATAGATTCCCCTTTAACCATACAAGCGGTTATTGAAGAAGAGTGTACTGGTAATGGTGCCTTAGCTTGTCTTGATAGTGGGTATGATGGTGATTTTGTCTTAATACCTGAACCATTTGGGCCACAAATTTATAGTGGTCAACTCGGTGTTTTATGGTTCAAAGTGATTATACGAGGTCGCCCTGCTCATGTTTTAGATACCGCTGCAGGAGCAAACGCGATTGAAATGTTGCAAATGTTGATCCCTTACTTGAAATCACTTGAAGATGAGCTCAATGAAAAATATCGCCAAGCACCTTATGACAAACATGAGCACCCTTTTAACTTAAATATAGGCAAATTTAATGGGGGGAACTGGGCGTCAAGTGTACCGGCACATGCCGAAATGGAAGGTAGAATCGGTTTCCCTCCGGGCATGACAAGTAATCATATAATGCAGCTTGTGAATGATAAAATAGAGCAAGCAGTTAGTGAATGCATTGAATTTAAACAATACAAACCTATTTTGCGTTTTCATGGTTTCCGCTCTGAAGGTCATTTAGTTGATTTACAAAACCCCGGCATAACTTTGTTATCTGAATGTCATCAAAATTTAACTCAACGTGAACCAGAGCATTATTTGTCAACGTGCACTACAGATTTGAGAGCATTTCACTTCTACAATAAAACAGCAGGCACCTGTTACGGACCTATTGCTAAAAATATTCATGGTATAGATGAGTGTGTTGATATTGAATCTATTCGTCATACCTTAAAAACTTACGCCTTATTTATCAGCCGTTGGTGTAAATTAGGAAAATTATAATGAAAGATGTGTATTTAGTTAGCTATTCTCGCTCTGCATTTACGCGTGCGCATCCCTATAAGCAAGAGGTTGATCTTTTTGCTGATATTAGCGGTGATCTATTATTAACTCAGCTTATCAACCATCAGCTTGAAGAAGCTAATTTTAGTGGTGAAGATGTCGATGATCTTTCAATAGGTTGCGCGCTACAAGTAAAAGAACAGTGGAATTTTGGAGGACGTTATCCTGTCTTATTATCTCAGCTTGGTAATCAATGCGCTAGCCGAGGTATTGAACAACAATGTGGTTCGGGTTTAGCGGCGCTAAGATATAGTGCCCTAAACATAGCCTCTGGATCTGCTGATATTGCGATGGCTGCTGGATATGAGCATATGACGCGTGTACCTATGGGACCATCTTTGTTTAAACAAGGCATTTTGGAAGTACCGGATGTAGGTAATTATAATTCGTCCTATGAGATGGATGTGGTTATGAATATGGGACTAACAGCCGAAAATTTAGCAAAAAATCAATGTATTACTAGAGAACAAATGGATAAGTTTGCTGAGACTTCGCATTTAAAAGCGTCACTTGCGCGTGATGAAGGTTTTTTTCAAGGTGAAGTTATCCCATTAACCAATTTGAGTAAATTGGAAGTTGTTAACGATGCTTGCATTCGCGAGGGAACCACTGTTGAAAAACTATCACAACTAAAACCTGCATTTAAAGAAAAGGGTCTTATTACTGCCGGTAATAGCTCTCCTTTATCTACAGGTGCCGCTTTAGTCGTTTTAATGTCTGAAGAAGCCTTAATCAAAACAGGAATGAAACCATTAGCGCGTATTATCAGTATGGCTGATCGAGGAACAAAACCTGAATTAATGGGACAAGGAGTGGTTCCCGCTGTAGAAAAAGCTTTAGCTGTAGCTGGATTAAAGGCAAGTGACATTGATTTTTGGGAAATAAACGAAGCCTTTAGCGTAGTTCCTCTTTATGCACAGCAATACTTTAATATTAATGATAAACAGTTAAATATTAAAGGCGGTGCACTAGCGCTTGGTCATCCATTAGGCGCTTCAGGAATACGGTTGTCTGGAACGCTAGCTAGAATTTTAATTTCGGAAGAGTCTCGTTATGGATGTGCTGCTGCTTGTATAGGCGGCGGTCAAGGTATCGCAATGATTATTGAACGAGTTTAACAATACTATTTAATTTGATGAATAAAGAAGAGATGTAATGGAAAATAAACAACATAGCGAAATAACAAATTCACGACCCAATATTGGCGGTGCACAAGATTTGTTTTATTCGTTTTCTAATGAATTTCCTCGCCCTACAATCATAAAAGGAGAAGGAATTTTTTTATGGGATGAACTGGGTAATTCTTATTTAGATGCTTCCTCTGGGCCTGTTACTTGTAATGTCGGTCACAGTAACAAAAACGTCCTCAATGCCATGAAAGAGCAAGCCGAAAAATTATGTTTTTCGTTTGCTTCAACAGCGAGAAATCAGCCTAATTTGTTGTTATCTAAACAACTCACTGAGCTAGCGGGCGATGGCTTTGAAAGAGCTCTTTTTGTTTCTGGTGGTTCATTAGCTGTAGACATGGCTATTAAATTTTGTCGGCAATATCGCTATGCCAAAGGCGAAACTAAAAGAAATAAATTAATCAGCTGTCAACCGTCTTACCACGGAATGACATTAGGCTGTTTAGCCGTAAGTGGAGATCCTACGTTTAACGATGTATTTTCAGGAATGATTGATATCTCTGCTAAAATTCCATCGGTGATGAGTTACAGACGTGACAATAACTTAAGTGAATATGACTATGCATTGCAATGCGCACAAGCACTAGAATCAAAAATTATTGAGCTTGGAAATGAGCATGTTTTAGCTTTCATTGTTGAGCCTGTAGGCGGTTCAAGTTCTGGTGCAATATGTCCGCCAGAAATTTATTTTAAGGAAGTCCGTAAAATTTGTGACAAATACGGCGTATTTTTAATTTATGATGAAATAATGTCAGGATTAGGAAGAACAGGAACTTTTTTAACGCATCATCAATGGTCAGATGCTCAACCTGATATCGTTGTTGTCGCAAAAGGATTAGGTGCCGGATATATGCCGCTAGGAGCCATGTTAACAAGTGCTTCTTTAGTTGATGAATTAGCCGAGTTAACCGGATTCAATTATGCGCATACATACAATGCCAATCCACTAGCTTGTGCCGTAGGAAGCGCTGTATTAAATGAAATAACCAGCAAAAATTTATTAAAAAACACGAACGATATTGGCCATTATTTACAAGAACAATTAGAGCTACTTAAAAATAAGTCGCTCACTATTGGTGATGTGCGTGGGAAAGGATTACTTTTAGCTATTGAGTTTATCGCTTGTAAGTCAACTAAAGCCCCGATCCCTTTAAATCTTCAAGCAACAGAGATGTTTAAACAATTTGCAGCACAACAAGAGCTATTAATTTATGGTCGCAGAAGTAACAATGGTCGTTATGGGGAATATGTCATGATTGCCCCACCTTTGAATACTAGCCAAAAAGAAGCAGAGCTTTTGATAAAACGTTTATCACTAACCGTTATTTCTTTTGAAAATTGGTTAAAAAAGGAAGGGGTTTTATAAATTGTGGTGTGATGTAAAAACCCTACAACAAGAAAATATTTAATATTATTTACAGCATATGTACAGCGTTTTGATTTACGATTTATTACTTAACCAATTTTAAAAACCTCGGTCGCAAGCGACCGAGATTTAAGATAGTCCAAACACTTATAATTAGGTGACCAAAATATCAATTTATCTTCATTGTTTATACCTATAAAAAGCTATAAATATTAACTCTATAATTTGTTAGGCTAATTCAGTAAATAAGCGTGTAAAGTTAGACAACCCTTCATTTGCTAATTCATCACTGATGGTTAAAGCAGGTAAAAACCGAATAACATTACCGTAAAAGCCACAGGCTAATAATACCAAACCATATTTAGCTGCATTAGCAATAATTGCTTGTGTTAACTGAGTATTAGGTTGATCAGCATCACCATTAGTCATTAGTTCCATTGCGATCATCGAACCTTGATTTCTAACTTCTAAAATAAGGTGAGGGTACTGCTTTTGTAACAGGGTTAAGTGCTCGCTAAATATTGTCCCAATATGATTTGATCGCTCGATCAGATTTTCTTTTTCAATCACGTCAAGCACTGCTAATGCCGCAGCACAGGCGACAGGAGAGCCACCATAAGTGCCACCTAAACCACCAGGCAATGGTGCATCCATAATATGACTTTTACCCACAACTGCTGCAATAGGAAAACCACCAGCAATACCTTTAGCCATAGTCATTAAGTCAGCTTCAACCCCTGAATATTCAAAGTTGAACATTTTACCTGTACGGCCAAAACCTGTTTGAATTTCATCGGCAATCAAAACAATTCCATATTCATCACAAATTTTACGTAATGCCTGTAATAGCTTAACTGGCGCTGAATAAAATCCCCCCTCCCCCTGAATAGGTTCAATAATAATGGCCGCAACGTCAGTAGCGGCAATATCCACTTTAAATAAATTTTCTATTGCTTTAAGGGATTGTTCAACGGTAATGCCATGACAATCAATTGGAAACGGAGCATGAAAAATATCACCTGGGAAAGGGCCAAATAAATTTTTATACGGGGTAATTTTCCCAGTTAATGCCATGGTTAAGTTAGTTCGGCCATGAAAACCACCATTAAAAGCAATGACACCACGACGTCCAGTATAAGCACGTGCTATTTTTACACAGTTCTCAACCGCTTCTGCTCCTGTTGAAACAAAAATTGCTTTTTTCTCTGAATTTCCCGGTGCAATATCGGTTAGTTTTTCGGCTAATTCAACCGCCACTTCATAAGGATTAACCATTACACAAGTATGACTAAATTTATCAAGTTGTGCTTTAACAGCAGCAACCACTTTAGGATGACTATGTCCAGTATTGCACACGGCAATACCTGTACCAAAATCGATGTATCTGTTACCTTCAACATCCCATATCTCTGCATTTTCCGCATGGTCAACATACACGGGATACATATTTCCTTGACCACGGGCGATAACTTTTATTTTTCTTTCTTGTAACTCTGTATTATTCATAATTCTTACCAAATTTGTTGAACTTCGCTCCAAACATGTCAAACGACAATAGATATATCAGCAAAGTTATTATTTTTTATTTCAGTTACTTATTTAAGCCACCCATGCATAGATACTTAATTTCTAAATAGTCATCCAAACCGTATTTAGATCCTTCGCGGCCATTACCCGACTGCTTAATACCACCGAAAGGTGCAGCAGCATTGGAAATAATGCCTTCATTAATTCCAACCATGCCATATTCAAGGCCTTCCGCAACTCGCCAAATACGGCCAATATCACGAGAGTAAAAATACGATGCCAAACCATATTCACTGTCATTTGCCATAGCAAGTACATCACTTTCGTTTACAAAGCTAATAATCGGAGATACAGGGCCAAATATTTCATTTGCAGCAATTGGCATATCATTAGTTACATCAGTCATAATAGTTGGTTGATAAAAATTCTCACCTGCTTGATGAGAGCTTCCACCTAAAACTATTTTTGCACCTGCCGCAACGGAATCTTCCACTAATTTATTGACATCCTCAACGGCGGTTTTTGAGATCATCGGGCCAATATTAATCCCGTCAGATAAGCCATTACCAATGCTAAGCTCAGCAACAGCGGCGGTGAATTTTTCAGTAAATTGTTCAAGCACGCCTTGTTGAACAAAAATACGATTAGTGCAAACACACGTTTGCCCTGCATTACGATATTTAGAAACAATAGCGCCTTGTACAGCGGCATCGATATCAGCATCATCGAAAACAATAAAAGGCGCATTACCTCCTAATTCCATCGATACTTTTTTAACCGTTGTTGCACATTGGGCAATTAACAATTGGCCTACCGCAGTAGAACCAGTAAAGGTAAATTTCGCTATATCAGGGTGTTGTGTTAATACTTCCCCCATACCGCGCGCATCATCACCCGTAACAACGTTAAACACACCTGCCGGAATACCCGCACGTTCGGCAAGTTCAGCCATAGCTAAAGCAGATAAAGGTGTTTGCGTTGCAGGGCGTACAACAAAGGTACAGCCTGCAGCCAGTGCCGCAGCAGCTTTTCTAGCGATCATTGCATTAGGAAAATTCCAAGGGGTAATAGAAGCAACAACACCAACAGGTTGTTTAATTACAATAATGCGTTTATCCCCTGATGGCGCAGGAATGGTGTCACCATAAACACGTTTACCTTCTTCAGCAAACCATTCAATAAATGCTGCACCATAAGCAATTTCACCTTTGGCTTCAGCTAACGGTTTTCCTTGTTCAAGTGTTAAAATTCGGCCTAAATCATCTTGGTGTTGCATCATTAAGTCAAACCAATTACGCATTAATCTAGCACGTTCATTAGCCGGTTTTGCAGACCACATAGCTAATGCAGATTTTGCAGATTTAATAGCAAATTCAGTTTCTACAACCCCAGCATTACTAACTTTAGCAACGACATCACCATTGGCAGGGTTAGTTACTTCAAATTCAGTTTCACTGCTATGCCAGCTACCATTAATGTATGAAAAGTGTTTAAGTAATTGTTGATCTTGAATGCCTTGAACATCCGTCATAAATATCTCCAATATGAAAATTTAATAATGCTATTGAATAATAATGTTAACCAAGGTTAAATACTAAACATTAAACCTTTAGTTTTACCTAGGCAAAACATTGAGTAAATTTTCAATTATTCCAAAACCCATTACTGAGTATGATTTACGCTTATTGCGTATTTTTGTTTCTGTGGTTGAACATGGCGGTTTTTCTGCCGCAGAAAATGCCTTAGGGGTAACTCGATCAACCATTAGTGTTCATATGTCAAACCTTGAAGCACGTATGAAACTTAAATTGTGCTTACGTGGACGAGGCGGCTTTTCATTAACTGAAGATGGGCAGGCTGTTTATCGTGCAGTAATCAATTTGTTTGGTTCACTTAATGATTTTTCATTACTGGTAGGCACGCTAGGAAAAGAGCTTAGCGGTGAATTAATTATTTTATGTGCAGATAAATTAGACGATACTAAACAACAAAAACTCGCTCAGGTGATCCAATTGATTCATGACAGTTCACCTAATTTGCACATTGTGCTTGATGGCGACTCGATCTCAAATATAGAAAAACTGTTGTTAAGTGACAAAGCGCATATTGGCCTTTTTCCACAATATCAAGAAATTCATGGTTTGAGTTATTCTTCTCTTTTTCAAGAACCTGTATATTTATGTTGTAGCAAAAATCACCAATTTTATAATAAAGTTGATAGTGAAATTAGCCAAGCAATGTTAGCAGATGTACCTGCCGTTCACCCAGGAATTGATCTTGACTCATCGGGACGAGAACAGTTGGAAAAACTTAATTTAGCCGCAAAATCGTACCAATTTGATACTCGAAAAACAATGATCCTATCGGGTAGGTATCTAGGTTATATGCCAAGAAGTTACATCCAAAGGGAATTAAATAATGGCGATATACGGATAATTCAGCCCAGTAATTTATCCTACCAATTTAACTTGTCTTTAGTGGCTAAAAAATCTCCCAGAGAAATAAAGAAAGTAGCTTTAGCTAAACAGGTATTTAAACAAATATTTGTTTAAATACCTGTTTGTTTTAGCACTACATTGTAGGCAGTCATCCATTTCATAAAGCTGGCAAGAAATACTTTGGTCATTTTTTCTATCTAAACCAGATACCACTGTATTTCACACAGTATTCGGCGCGCTTTTTTATGTAATAAAAGACGAAACGATGGGAAAACGTTATGAACACTGTCGTACCTGGGTTAAACAGCTGTTATTGAAACTCACAAAAAATTAAATAAACAACGTTTAATTCTTCACAACGCTTTAACCCAAAGATGAATTCCTAACCCAATCTAACACTTTAAAATACCGTTAGAAATTCATCTATTTATCTAGGATTGGCTAATCACGGATTATGACTTGCCTCAACTTGGTCGAACATTTTGGCAATTGATGGGGAAACATGCCCTGTAGCTTTACTAACAACTACAATAGCAAGTGTGCATAAAATAAATCCAGGTACTATCTCATAAATTATTGCACTTAATGGCTGTCCGTTGATTGTAATAGGCGCATAAATCCAAATTAATACAGTAACCGCTCCAGTGACCATGCCGGCAAGAGCACCATTTCGATTCATTTTTTTCCAAAAAAGACTTAGTATCACAACGGGGCCAAAAGCCGAACCGAAGCCAGCCCATGCATTGCTTACCAAATTTAAAATTGAACTATTACGATCGTAAGCCAAATAAATAGCAATTAATGCCACTAAAAGTACAGAGATTCTCCCTACGAGTACCAAACGTGGCTCACTTGCTTCTTTATCTAAAAACGTCTGATAAAAATCGCCAGTTAACGAACTTGATGTAACCAATAACTGAGATGAAATAGTGCTCATTATCGCAGCAAGAATCGCCGCTAATAAAAAACCAGAAATCAAAGGGCTAAATAAAACCTGTGACAATAAGATAAAAATAGTTTCCGGATCGTCTAGCGCAACACCTGTATTTTTAACATAGACAATTCCTGAAAATCCAGTAGCCATAGCACCACATATAGCGACAATCATCCAAGTCATACCGATACGACGCGCAGTAGGTAAATCTTTTACAGAGCGAATAGCCATGAATCGAACAATAATGTGCGGCTGACCGAAATACCCTAATCCCCAAGACATTGCAGAAATTATTCCTATAACACCAATACCACTAAACATGTTCAGTAATTCGGGATTAATCTCTTGAATACTGTTATGCATCGTTGATAAACCGCCGACATTATTAATCACAACTATAGGTACTAAAACTAAAGCAATGAACATAATACAGCCCTGTACAAAGTCAGTTAAACTTACGGCAAGAAATCCCCCAAATAAGGTATAGGCAACGACAACACCAGCGGTAACATATAAACCTAGCTCATAACTTAAGCCGAACGAACTTTCAAATAATTTGCCGCCAGCGACTATGCCTGAAGACGTATAAAGGGTAAAAAATACAATAATAACAATGGAAGAAACTAATCGTAGTGCTCTAGATTTATCTTCAAAGCGATTTTCAAAAAAATCAGGGAGCGTAATTGAATCATTAGCAAGTTCGGTATAGGTACGTAAACGAGGGGCAACAATAATATAATTTAAAAATGAACCTATCACCAAACCTATCGCAATCCACAAGCTACTAATACCGGTAACATACATTGCACCAGGTAACCCCATCAGCATCCAACCACTCATATCTGAGGCGCCTGCTGATAATGCAGTAACAGATGGACTTAAACTACGACCACCCAACATATATCCAGAAACATCATTCGCTGTTTGGCGATACGCATAGATACCTATACCAATCATTGCACAAAAATAAAGTCCTAAAGATAAAAGAGTCCCAAATTCCAAAATAATTTCCACCATTATATTTTTTGTTATGTAAATAAATTTATTTACCGATACCGATAAAGAGTTTGTTGACTGGCTAATCCATAAGTATTAATTAAAATATTGATACATTTTTATTTTACAAAAAAAACTTTATCAAGGATGTTGCCGCCTACATAGATACATAAATTCTTTATATTACTTATGGATTTAACTCTACATCACTTACCTGCTTACCAACTTCTCTCACTTGTTAACCATCGTTCTGTCTGCTCATTTCTTTTATACGATTAACAATAAAAATATTATT
>Ga0316202_10000993_pt1 | contig 24676 bp, 27 predicted proteins | sample 3monrhotite_MG_FD_204934 | JGI IMG/M metagenome (GOLD analysis project Ga0316202, IMG submission 204934) | Microbial mat bacterial communities from mineral coupon in-situ incubated in ocean water Damariscotta River, Maine, United States -... | ecosystem: Environmental > Aquatic > Marine >... | reverse complement strand
CAACCAGAAGCAATACAACAATGGATCTATGCTAACAACAGTGATGGAACTCTAGCTAGTCGCGCTATAGACCTTTACAAAATGGAAAAGGGAATAGTTCAGCCACCACAAAAGAGGCAGTCTAAAGCTAAAGAGCAAAGGTCTGCTGCTGACATGGTATCAACAAAAACCACAGCAGTAGATTCCAAAGCTCCTAAGATTTGGACAGAAAAAGAAATTGCTAGTATGTCTATTGATCAATTTGATCGCTATGAAGATGAAATTAAATTGGCTTTATCAGAAGGCAGAATAGCTAAATAAGTTTTTAAGAGGATATTACAATGGCTTATAACCAATCTGATCAATTTTTTGAACAAAGCACAGACACCAATGGTAACTTTGGTAACTCTGTGTCAGGTCAAACCAATTCGTTTTTCTTACCTTCGGTCTATTCTAAGACCGTCCTAAATTTCTTTAGGAAGTCATCTGTTGCAGAAGCAATTACTAATACAGATTACGCAGGTGAGATTGCAGCTTTTGGTGATTCTGTAAAGATTATCAAAGAACCTGAAATTACTGTGTATCAGTATGAAAGGGGTGCAGACGTAACTGCAACTAAGCTCACTGACCAAGAACTAACTTTGGTCGTAGATACAGCTAACGCATTTAAATTTATCGTAGACGATATTGAAACCAATATGTCTCACGTTAATTTCCGTGACGTTGCTGCATCTTCAGCAGCTTACTCGTTAAAGGATGCCTTCGATGAGGGTGTTATTGCGTCAATGTTTGCAGGAGTATCTGCAGCTTCACCTAATCACATCTTAGGTGCTGACAACGCAACTGACATTGCAGCAGGAACTTTTGATGGTACTGGTAATCTTGACATAGGTTTTGCTTCTGGTGAGCATGACCCAATTGATGTTCTTTCACACATGGCGCGTCTACTTGATGAGCAAAATGTTCCTGAAGAAGGTCGTTGGTTCTTAGCAAATCCAGAGTTTTATGAAGTACTTGTTCAAAGTTCTTCTAAGCTTCTGTCTGTTGACTACAATGCAGGTCAAGGCTCAATTCGTAATGGACTAGTATCATCTGGTAAGTTACGTGGCTTTGATATGTATAAGACTAACAATATTGCTGCTACTTCAAACGCAGCTGGTAAGTGTATTGCTGGTCACATGTCAGCGGTTGCAACAGCACAGACCATCACAAATACTGAAGTAATTCGTGATCCTGATAGCTTTGGCGATATAGTGCGTGGACTCCATGTTTATGGATCTAAAGTACTACGTGGCGAAGCATTGGTATCTGCATTCTACGGTATCGACTAATATTATTGGGGGCTGAAATATGCCCCCTTTAATTTTTAAAGGAAGTTAAAGTATGCCACAAATAGGAACTGAACAAACTCCTGTTAGATTTAATCCGAAAGGAAAAGTAAAAGTTGGTGGTGTTTATTTAAAGAATGAAAATAAAGAAAAATATAACGATAACTATGATCGTATTTTTAATAAAACTAATAGTAAAGTAAACAGCAAACAACTTGTGAAATAATTATGGCTACTACATTTTTACAATTATCAAATGAATTATTAAGAGAGTTGAATGAAGTAGTCTTAACTTCAGCAACTTTTTCTAATGCTGTAGGAATACAACAACATGCTAAAGATTGTATTAACAGAGCATACTTAGATATAGCTAATGAAGAACCTCAATGGCCCTTTTTAGCTACAGGTGAAAGTGGAGCTACTGATCCTATGTATGGTAATGTTTCTGTAGATACTATAGCAGGAACTAGATGGTACGAATTAAAAGCTGCTAGTTCATCTGTTAAAGATGATTATGGGTCTATTGATTGGGATAATTTTTATTTAACAACAGTAGGAGTAAGTGGTGAAGTAGCTCCTTATGTTTCTAAGAATTTAAGATTTATTACAATAGAACAATGGAAAGATTTTAGACGTACATCTGAAAATGCAGATGATGCTGATCAGGCAGTAGGCGGTGAACCTCGCTTTGTTATTAGAAGTCCTGATGCAAGAAAGTTTGGGTTAAGCCCAATACCTGATCAAGTTTATAAAGTCTGGTTTTTTGCTTATGATTTACCAACAGAACTAGATGCACATGACGATACTATAGTTTTTCCTGATGTATATAAAACAGTAATATTATCTAAAGCTAGATACTATACACATCAATTTAAAGATAACCCTCAAATGGCAGCTTTTGCTTTGGAAGATTTTAAGAAAGGGTTAAGAAGCATGAGAGAAAATTTAATAGGTACTGCTCCTATATACATGTCTGATGATAGAGTAAGGTTTGATTAACTATGCAAGCATTTGGATTATCTTGTCAAGGTGGATTAAATACTAATTTAAATCAATTTCAAATGCTTCAGCAGCCGGGTTTTGCTACTGAACTTTTAAATTTTGAAGTTGACCCTGACGGTGGCTATAGAAGAATAAATGGCTATACTCAATTTGGCGATACTAATCCTGATAGCTCTAATGGTATATTAGGTCTTTTTGTATATGCAGATGGAGTAATAGCAGCATCAGGAACTAATCTTTATTTTAGTTTAGATGGCTCTACTTGGCTACAAATAAATAAAGCCAGTGTAGATAGTGCAGGAGATAACCACACTACATTTACAGGTCGCAGTACATTAGCTAGAACAACACAAGGTCAAGTTACTTTTTCTTTATTTGAAGGTAATAGTTTATATGGTGAAGTAGCTATTACTGATAAAGGTTCTGCTTGTAAACCTGCAATATTTAAAATGACAGGCACAGGAGAATTAACTACTAGAACTTTTTTTTATGAAGAAGTTACTGTAGATGGTTCAGTATATCCAAAGTTTTGTACAATACATGATAAACACTTAGTAGTCGCAGGGGCAAGTACTGCTCTTAATACAATATATTATAGTAGTACAAGTGATATAAATAGTTTTTCAGGTAGTGGTGCAGGAAGTATTTTATTAGATGATCAAGTAGTTGGATTAAAAAGTTTCCGTGGTGACTTGATTATATTTTGTAAAAATAGTATTTATAAATTAGTAAACATTAATGATGCAGCTTCTATTGCTGTTGTACCTATAACTAAAAACGTAGGATGTTTAGATGGACATAGCATTCAAGAAATTGGAGGCGATCTTTTATTTTTAAGCCCAGACGGTTTACGTTTGGTTGCAGGTACAGCGCGTATTGGTGACGTAGAGTTGAGTTCTGTTTCTAGACAAATTCAATCTGTAATATCTAACATTGCAAGTTCTATAAATAGTTTTATAATAACTAGCGCAGTATTAAGAAGTAAGTCTCAATATAGATTATTTTATAGTTCTTCTGTAGCAGCTACTTCTTCTTCTAAAGGAATCATAGGTACTATAACACCACAGGGTTTTGAATGGTCAGAAACAGAAGGAATACAAGCACACGGTTTTACATCAGGTCTTAATAGTGATAGTGTAGAAAAAATATATCATGGCGATAAAGATGGTTATGTTTATAATCATAATACAGGAAATGATTTTAATCCTGCAGGAACTCAAACAAGTATTAAAGCTAGATACAAAACACCTAATTTAGATTTTGGTGATGCAGGAACATTAAAGACAATGCATTATGTAAAAATGTCTTTAACACCTGAAGGTTCAATACAGCCTAACTTAAAAGTTTCTTATGATTTTGATGATAATACTAAACCTCAACCTTCAGCATATTCTTTAGACAATGTACCGTTACCTACAGTTTTTGGAACAGCAGTATTTGGCACAGGTATATTTGGAGGATCAACTGATCCAATGGTTAGACAAGCTGTACAAGGAAGTGGACATAATGTAGCTTTAAAATTATTTAGTGAAGATACAAACGCGCCATACTCAATAAATGGATTCTATATAGATTATAGACCTTCTGGTAGGAGATAATAATGGCTACAAGTTATACTAGACAAAGCAGTTTTTCAGATGGAGATACGGTTACTGCTGCGTTATTTAACAATGAATATAATCAATTACTAACTGCTTTTTCGTATGCAAACAGCGGTACAACTGGTCATAGACATGATGGATCAGCAGGAGAAGGCGGTAATATACATACTATTGGTGATCAAGATTTTTTAAATAAAATTCTTACTACTGGTAATACTTGGGAGTTTTATGTTGAAGTTTCTAGTGCAACAGCAAAACAAATGGTTTTACAAGATGGCGCATTGGTCCCTCATGTTGATAGCGATTTAGATTTAGGAACGAGTAGTAAATATTTTAAAGATGCTTACATAGATAGTATTACAACAACAGGTAATGTAGGCATAGGTGGCAATCTTACAGTTACAGGAACTACAACTTTAAACGGTGGAACATTAACTCTTGGAGATGCTGCAACTGATAATGTTGTTTTTGGAGCAGATGTAAACAGCAGTATTATTCCTAATACAGATAATAGTTATGACTTAGGTTCTTCTTCTCAAGAATGGAAAGATTTATATGTAGATGGTATAGCTTATTTAGATGCTATAAATTTTAATGGTACAGCAATTAGTGCAACAGCAGCCGAATTAAATATTTTAGATGGCGTTACTTCTACAGCTGCAGAACTTAATATACTTGATGGTGTAACAGCTACAGCTACAGAACTTAATCTTCTTGATGGCGTAACAGCGACTACAGCTGAATTAAATATTTTAGATGGTGTAACAAGTACTACTGCAGAACTTAATATTCTTGATGGTGTTACAAGTACTACTGCAGAACTTAACATCCTTGATGGAGTTACATCTACTGCAACTGAATTAAACTTAGTAGACGGCTCTACTGCAGGAACAGTTGTAAATAGTAAAGCAGTTATTTATGGATCTTCTGGGGAAGTAAAGGGTACTACTTTTCAAACAGCTACAAATACTTCTGGTAATTTGCTAGTCGCTAACGGAACAGGGTTTGCATCTACAGCAGTTGGAGATCTATCAGAAATTTCTACTGTAGCTAGTGATGATGTATTACTTGCAGTAGATACTTCTGGTGGTGGTTTAAAAAGAATTTCTAGAAGTACATTAGTTGCAGGATTAGCTGCATCATCAGCCCTTTCAAATATAGTTGAAGATACTACACCACAGCTAGGCGGTGATTTAGATGTAAATGGAAATGATGTAGTTTCTACATCTAATGGTAATATTACTTTAACCCCTAATGGAACTGGAGTTGTTAGAATAGATGGTAATGTAGATATTCAGTCTGGAGAAATTGTATTAAAAAATTCAGGTTCAGTATCTAATGTTAAATTTTATTGTGAGACAAGTAATGCTCATTATACACAACTACAATCATCTGCTCACTCAACGTATTCTGGTAATGTAGTATTAACCTTACCTCCGTCTACAGACACTTTAGTAGGCAAGGCAACTACTGATACTCTTACAAACAAAACAATCAACGGAAGCAACAATACCGTAACCAATATAAGTTTGACTTCAGGCGTTACAGGCACACTACCTGTTGCTAATGGAGGCACAGGAGCAACTACTGCAGCAGCAGCCCGAACTAGTTTAGGTTTAGTTATTGGTACAAATGTATTAGCTTTTGATACGAATCTACAAGCTTTTACAACGGCTTTTACACTTCCTACTTCAGACGGCACTAGTGGGCAAGCTCTTATTACTAATGCGTCAGGAACAATTTCTTTTGGAGATGTAGATTCTCTTCCTAGTCAATCTGGTAATTCAGGAAAATTTTTAACTACAAATGGCACAGCAGCTTCTTGGGCCACTGTAGGTAGTTCAGCTTATTCACGTACTTCTTTTACAGCTACTGCAGGGCAAACAACTTTTAGTGTTAGTTATACTGTAGGCTTTGCAGATGTATTTTTAAACGGTATTAAATTAGTATTAGCTACAGATTTTACAGCTACTAATGGAACTTCTATTGTTTTAGCATCTGGGGCTGCTGTTAATGATCATGTAGAAGTATTAGCTTATAATGTTATTAGTGTAAGTAATGTTTATACACAAGTACAAACTGATGCTAAATATGCACATGTTTCAAATAACCTTTCTGATTTAGCTTCAGCTTCTACAGCTTTAACTAATTTAGGACTTACAAGCACTGCAGCAGAGATTAACTATACTGATGGTGTAACTTCAAACATTCAAACACAGCTTAATGCTAAAGCAGCAACAAGTAATCCTACATTAGCAGGACTAACACTTTCAGCAGAACTAGCAGGTGCAGATCAAACAGTTAGTCGAGTTAACTTGAAAGACTACGGTGAGATTACTAACGCTATTGGTAATGCGACAGGTGCTAAGACTATTGACCTCACACTAGGCAACAGCGTAACAGCCACAACTACTGGCGCGACTACTTGGACTTTCTCTAATCCAACCGCTAGTGATGAACTTTGTAGCTTTAGCATTAAATTAGTCAACGGTGGTAGCGCAACACAAACGTGGCCTACATCAGTTGATTGGCCTGCTGCAACTGCTCCTACACTTACGACATCTGGCACTGACGTTTTAGTATTTATTACGTGTGATGGTGGTACTACGTGGTACGGCTTTGTTGCAGGACTCGCTTTAGGGTAAAGGATATTTAGATGCCAAGCACTAAAAAATTACTGACAGCAACAGCAGGTGATGACAATCTGTTTGTGGAAGATGTGTTCTCTAATTATTTGTATGCAGGTAGCAACGGAGCTAGAACAATAGCTAATGGCATTTCACTTTCGGATGAGGGCGGTTTAGTTTGGGTAAAAAATAGAGGTGCGGTAGATAGTCATGTCCTTTTTGATACTGTAAATGGCCCACAAAAATCACTAGTTAGTAACGACACCGCAGCAGGTTCAGACTATTCTTCGTATCTTTCTTTTCCGTCAGCAGGTACAGCAGGGTGGAATCTAGCAGGTGCAACCTTAAACGGAACAGGGACTACATGGGCCTCTTGGTCATGGAGGAAAGCAAAAGGTTGTTTTGACGTAGTTACCTATACAGGAAATGATACAGCTAGAACTATTGCTCACAATCTTGGTTCTGTACCAAAAATGATTATTGTTAAAAGCACAAGTGATGCTTATGATTGGGTGGTTTATCACGCTAGTTTAACCAATCAACAAAATCTTAATTTAAACACAACCAGTCAGGCAGGAAACTCAGGTGCTGAGTATTGGAACTCCACAACAGCAACATCTTCAGTCTTTTCTCTTGGTAATCAATTTAGAGTTAATGGATCGGGCAAAACATATGTAGCTTATGTATTCGGAGATGACGCTGTTTTTGGTGAAGGCGGTGACGAACAGATATGTAAGATGGGTAGTTATACGCATGACGGCTCTGGAAATGCAACGATTAATCTTGGATTTGAACCGCAATGGGTTTTAGCTAAAGCAAGCAGTACAGGCGGTACTTGGTATATTTTTGATGTTATGAGAGGCCTTCCTGCATCTGGTGTTACGAACGGTGCTAATTATTTAAGGGCTAATGCAAATAATGCAGAAAGTTCTACAAGTTTTATGTCAATTAGCTCTACAGGTTTTAATATAACAGGCATGAACGCAAATGAAACATGGATCTACATGGCTATCCGTAGACCGATGAAAGTTCCCGAAGCAGGGACAGAGGTTTTTATTGCTAATGCAACTAGTGGCGTTACTAATCTTAGTGTAGGTCAGTTTGTTACTGGTTTTCCTGTTGATTTAAATATTAATGGGAAGACTACTGGTAGTACTAAATATGTACTAGATAGATTACGAGGAAATGGGGTTTATTTAGCCACTACAGCCACTGGTGTAGCAGCTAGTTCGTCTGGTACATTAATGTTTAACAATGGTGACGCTAGTACAGTAGTAGATTTATATACTAATTGGTACGGGGCTGCTTCTGGAATTATTAGTTGGTCATTCAAACGCGCCCCTAAATTTATGGATACAATTTGTTATACTGGTAATGGCACAGGAGGTGCTACTCAAGCGCATAATTTGACGGTTGTTCCAGAACTTATTATGTTTAAAAACACAGCTGGCACAGGTACTGGATGGATTTCATATTGGTCTACTCTAGGTTTAGGTTATTACCTTTTGGGTTTTCATTCAACAGCAGGAATAGGAACAGGTAGTCTATTAAATAACACAGCACCTACAGACTCTATAATTACGCTATCTCCAGAACTATGGAATACTAATAATAATGGAGAAGAGTATGTAGCCTACCTCTTCGCTACACTAGCAGGGGTAAGTAAAGTTGGAAGCTACACAGGTACAGGTACAGGAACTACTGTAGATGTAGATTGTGGTTTTTCAAATGGAGCTAGGTTAATTATTATTAGACGTACTGATGCTGCAGGTGACTGGTTTATTTACGATTCTGTTAGGGGAATAGTTTCTGGAGATGATCCTTATCTGTTATTAAACGACACAGCAGCACAAGTTAACACAGACTATATTGATCCGTTGTCTAGTGGATTTACAGTAACTACGGATGCAGCAGTAACAAGCACACTAAATGTAAACAACGCTAATTACGTATTTTTAGCAATAGCATAGGATAATCAATTGTGGAATATAGAACTTCAGACGGATCACTCAAGTCACAAAACGAGATCCGCGCATTAAATAAAAATGTCTCAATACCTAAAGTCTGGAATGCAGATGTCTGTGCAAGTCTAAACATTGATCCAGTGCTAGAAGCACCTAAACCAGAAGCAAGCGGAGCGTATAAGCAAGTCGTGCGTGATGGTGCTGTAAAGGATGGTGACAATTGGGTACAGGCGTGGACAGAAACAGATATGTTTGCAGACATTACCGATAAAGACGGTAAAAAAATAACTAAGGCAGAACGTGAGACAGTCTACCAAGCAAGACTAGACGCTGATGCTTCTGCTGCGGTACGGACACAACGTGATGGGTTGCTCAAAGACACAGACTTTTATGCCTTATCTGATGTCACTATGACTGACGCAATGGCTACTTACAGGCAAGCTTTGAGGGACATTACAACTCACTCAAACTTTCCTAATTTGTCTAAAGATGATTGGCCTACAGCCCCATAGGAGTTTTAAATGAGTAGAGCAAGAGACATAGCTGATAGCGCATCTACTATCAATGCACTTGACGGTGTTACTGCTACTGGAGCAGAACTTAATATTTTAGATGGCGTAACAAGCACTGCAGCAGAACTAAATATTTTAGATGGCGTAACAAGCACTGCAGCAGAACTAAATATTTTAGATGGCGTAACAAGTACAACAGCTGAATTAAACTTAGTAGACGGAGTTACAGGTACTACAGGCACTGGTAATATGGCGTTAAGTACTAGTGCAGCACTTACAACTCCTAAAGTTACTACTGGTATACAAGACTCAGGTGCTAACCTAGTTATTCCTTTTGATACCAATCAGTTTTTTTCTGGTACATTTTCTGATAAAGTTGTGGCTATAGGAAACACCGGAACATCACAAACAATAGATTTAAATGATGGTAATTTATTTACTGCTACACTTAATGGTAATTGTACTTTTACTTTAGCTACTTCTAATAGTGTAAGCAATAGAGCTAGTTCATTTACTTTAGTTTTAACAAATGATAGTACTGCTGATAGGACTGTAGCTTTGGCTGGAGGAACTTTCAAGTATCCGGGAGGATCTATTAGTAGGACTACTACAGCTAGTAAAACTGATATATGGTTCTTTTTTACACCTGATGGTGGTACTACATATTATGTTACAATTCCTGCCAAAGATTTAAGCTAATAGGAGATTTAAAATGGCGTTAACAACAGATCAACAATCCCAAGTAGAAATGAACATTGCTATGGAAACAGGGCGAAACACAGCTAATGCAGCTAATTTATCAAGAACAAATAAATTAGAAACATTGCGTATGGCTAAAGAAATCTTAGTCGAAAATCGTCGTACTCAAGCAGCTGCTGATGCTACTGCACTTACTTCAGATGCAATAACTAAATTAGCAGCTGAATTAAATACGTATATAAATAGTTAATGGAAGCTTACTCTTACTTCCCCTCTCTTATTTATCGAGAAGAACGTGTAGAGTGGTTAGAAGAAACATTAAAGCACTGTGAGCAATACTATGAAAAGAGTGAATCTTCTATAGTTAAACAAACTTGTCCTATGGTAAGTGATTCTAATCTTAATTATTTATCTTCATATTTTAAAGATAAAGGAATAAGCATATTAAAAGAACAAGGGTATTTAACTGATGAGTATGAGTTTTATGTTTCAGGTATGTGGGGTCAAGAGTTTAATTGTAACGGCAGTAATATAATGCATGTACATTCAAGCAGTCAAATTTCAGGATTTTATTTTTTAGAAACTCCAGAAGGAGGATCTTATCCTATTTTTGATGATCCTAGAACAGGTAAACAAATGAGTGATTTGTGGGCTATTCAAAGCGAAGAAATTACATTAGCTACAAATAAAATACATTTTAATAATGTAATGCCCGGAACTATGATGATGTTTAATAGCTGGCTTCCTCATATGATTACAACTAACCAAGTTAATATACCTACTAAGTTTATACATTTTATACTTTCTTGTAATAAAAGGTTTGTTTAATGGAGCATTTGCTAGATCCTTATACTAAACAAATAGAACCTTTTGCTTGGTGGGAAGGGGCTTTTACTGAAGAGCAGTTGAATTGGTTACAAGGAGAGGCAAAAAAAGCTGTGGTATCAGCAGGAGTAGGTGGACTTACAGAAAATAATAATAATAATAACCCTGAAGTAAGACGATCAAAAATTAATTGGTTAAGTAAAAATGAAAACAATTCTTGGGTTTTTGAAGAGTTAGCAAATGTTGTTTCAAAATTAAACGCAGATTTTTTTAGGTTTGATTTGACAGGTTTTGGTGAAAAGCTTCAGCTTACTCACTACAACGAATCAGATCAAGGGATGTACACATGGCATCAAGACTTTGGTTCTGCTGGAACATGCCGTAAATTATCTTTAGTTTTACAACTTTCAGAGCCAAATGAGTACGAAGGAGGAGAGTTACAATTATTAAATTCTAAAACTCCAACTTGTATTGAAAAGAAACGAGGTCTTATTACAGTGTTTCCTTCTTGGACTTTACATCAAGTAACTCCTGTAATAAAAGGAAATCGTCAAACATTAGTAACATGGGTATCAGGGCCACCTTTTAAATGAACATTGAATATAAAGATTTTATAGGTACTTTTTCAAACGTTTATTCTGAAGGGTATTGCCAACATTTAATTTCAGAATTTAAAAAAAATAAAAAGTATGGAGCGAGAACTCGACAAGAAGAAAACGGCATTTATAAACATTATAAAGAAGATAGTTTTATGTCTTTAAGCCTAATGTCTGGTTTTGAAAACTTTAAAAATAATCCATTCGACATAGTTTTTTTTGAAGGTTTACAGCGATGCTATGATTTGTATTCAGAACAATTTTCTTATCTTAAAGATGTAAAGTTATCTTGCAATAATATAAAAATACAAGAAATTTCTTCAGGAAATGGTTATCACGTATGGCACTGTGAACAAGGAAACGGTCCTTGGGATTCAAGAAGAGCGGTAGTTTATATGTTGTATTTAAATACTCTTCCTGAAGATGCTAATGGGGAAACTGAATTTTTATATCAAGAGCGTAGAATAAAGCCTGTTGAAAATACTATGGTTTTATGGCCGGCTACATACACACATATGCACCGAGGGAACCCTGTGTACGGTGATAATACAAAATACATTGTAACAGGATGGTTTCTTCTTGATTAATAAATTTAAAGACTTTGGGTATGTTAAAGTACCAGAATTTATAGATCAACAATCTATAAGCATAATATCTCAGTATTTTGAAAATAAAATAAAACGAGGTGAGTGGTTAGCTAAAGAAATAATTTCTGCTGGTGATTCTAGTAAATTTAGTTATTACGCAGATCCTTTAATAGAAACAATTCTTAAAGAATATTTGCCTCTAGTAGAAGAGCATACAGGACTGAACTTAGAACCTACTTATTCATTTAGTAGGGTTTATCAAGAAGGTGAAGAGCTACAACCTCACACAGATAGACCTTCATGTGAGATTAGTGTAACTGTTAATGTTGCTTGTACTGGAAACCCATGGCCTATTTGGATGCAGTACCAAGATAATGATCCAGCAAAATTAATACTATCTGCTGGAGAGGCTGCAATTTATAAAGGTTGCGAAACAATGCACTGGAGAAGAAAATTGGTTAAAGATCAAATGAACGTTCAATTTATGTTGCATTACGTAGATAAAAATGGTCCTTATGTTGAATACAAATTTGATAAACGAGAATCTTTAGGAGTACAGCCATGCCTATAGGAACTTCTAAAGTTGGTTTGTTTGGGGGAGGAAGAGTTCCTGTAGCAGCAGGAAGCGAAACATTTAATACTTCCGGAACATATACTGCTGCTGATATAACAGCAGTTACAGTAAATATTACAGGGGGTAGCGGTAATTCTGGTGGTGCTGGTTCAGGGGGCGGTTATGGTTCTGGGGGTTCTGGAGGAAGTGGAGCATATGGAGCCCCGGGCAACCCGATGTGGGGTGGAAAGTCTGGTGGGACTGGAGGTAATGGTACAGGTAATCCATCTGTAGCAGGTAGTCCCGGAACAGCTGGAAACCCCTCTTCTGCTTTTGGGTTAACATCAACTGGGGGCAATGCTGGCGTAGGAGGCTCTGCAGCCACTAGAGGTTCTAGTGGAAATCCGGGAGGAGCAGGTAATTCATATCCTGCAAACAGCTTTACTCCAAGTGGAACAGGAAGGTATGGAGGAGGAAGTGGAGGATACGGTGGGTCTTATACGACTCCTTATGACTGTAGTATATTTGGAGGGGCGGTAAGTAGTTCAGGCGGTGGAGGTGGTGGTGGTGCTTCATACAACTCTGCAGGTGGGTCGCCGGGTGCTAGTGATGCTTCTCCGGGATCTGGCGGAGGAGGTTCTAGTGGCGGTACATGGGGTGGGTCTGGTGGAAGAGGTGCTGAATCTAATCCTGTGTTAACTAATGCTCCTGCAAATCCCGGTAAAAATGGTGGTTTTTGTACTTCTTATCCAGATGTTACAGGTACAGCAGGTGGCGGTGGAGGTGGTGGTGGTGCAGGTGTGGCAGGAAATACTGCTGGAGGAGGTGGCGGTGGAGGCGGTGGTAGTGGTAATGCTGGATCAGGATCAAATAATCCCGGTAATTCTGGTGGAGGAGGAAGCAACAATGGTAATCAGGCAGTAACTGTTACGCCCGGAGCCTCTTATCCTATTGTAGTTGGAACTACTGGGGGTCAAGTAGTCGTTTCTTGGAATGCACAATGAACCAGAAAGAACTAGAAAAACAATTTGCTGAAAAGTCAAGAGAGCAACAATTAGAATCTTTAAAAGCAAATAAAACTAGAGCGCAATCTATAACGATAGGCACAGCAGGTGGTGGTGCAATAGAAATAATAATGCGAAGCGGATCAGGAAAGTTTTTATGGAACACTTACCAGCCTGTAGAAGTTATGGAGTTAATTAATCAACTATCGGCTGGAATAGGTTGTCACATTCAAATTGTACCGAGACAAGATTTCGGAGCTTGGCGTGATTGGAAAATGAGTCCAGAAGAACTAGAACACGCTAGAGGTATGCAGCCTTTTCAAGGTGTCGGTTATGCGCCTCAGCCGAAACATAAACTAGAAAAACTAACACAAGCAGTAGAATTACCTAAATTAGGAGAGCAGCCGGGTGTGGCTTTAAATCAAATTAAAGAGGAAGAACCTAATGTGGCAACTAAGAAAATTGTCAACAGACGAAGCACTAAGCGAAGCAGGGCCACTTCCAAATAATTGGGGTCCGATATTTGGTCTTGCAGGAATTAAAGAAAAGTTAGGAGATCTTTCGTGGATCGGGCCTGACTATGTAGATCAAGGTTGGATTGAGCTTTCAACAGAAGAAGAAAAACAAATTAAAACTAATAGGAACTTAGATAGAATTAACGCAGAAAAAAACAAAGCTTTAGAAGCTCTTGAGGATGCTGGCTTAACAGTAGGTGATATGTTTTTATGGAAAGAATATGTAATGGCTTTAGAAGCTACAAAATTAAAACCTGATCTTGCAACAAATCTTGAACTTCCTATATGCCCAGATACAGAATAAGATTTAATAAATCAAAAGGTCAAGTAGGTAGAGGTTCTACTGAACACGCATGGAGAGTCTTACAAGGTAACACTGAATGGTTAGCAAGACACGTTATTATTGAAGTTCCTTCTAGGACAGAACAAGAAGGACTAAATTGGAACATTGTGTGTGAAGGTAATATGTTATTTTTTAGTGATACAGATACGGTGGTAATTACAAAATGATTGTATGTAATTCAAATAATTTTGCTGTTACAAGGGCACAAAAAACTGGTGGTGCTTCTCTTGAAATATATTTCTTAGAGTCAGGTCTTATTGATTCTGATAAAGATGTTTACACTTTAGAAGGTGGTTTCTCAACATGGCAAGAGTTTAAAGAATACAGCGATGCTAATAACAATTTAAAGTATTCTGAATTACCTACAAATTTGCATGGTTACGACTCTTTAAAAGAAGCACAGAAAACATATACTCAAGTAGTAGAAGAAGGACTAGCTCCAGCAGATATGCCGTGGGTTGGTACTATTAGACATCCTGTAGATTGGCTTGCCTCTTTATATTATTACGCTAATATACGTAGAAAAGCAATCGCTGCTAAAAATTTAAAAAAATATGGTAATTATTCTGAGATAGATCAATGGAAAGACATTCGTATTTCAGAACCTGATGCATCATGGGATTTTATTTTTATTGAAATACCAGAACATCAAGCGGTTATAGATAGCTGTAAATCACAAATGTCTTATTATCCAGATCATGCCCAGCTTTTTAATTTTGAAAATATAAACAAACATGCTACAGCATTTATAGAAGCTAAAGGTGGTACGGTTAAAAGTAATTTAAATATTCGTGAAAGTGACCATGACAATACATATTACTTTAATAATTTATCTGCTGATAGACAACAAAAAACTTTAGACATGTTTGCAAAAGATTTTGCTGCATGGGAAAAGGCATATGCGGTGTATAATTAATAGAGCTTTATCACATGGATGAAAATGTAATTTATTTAGATACAAATAAAACTATTTCTATAGATGTAGTTTTGAATGAAGCATCAGAAGAAATTGGAAACTGTCTTATTAAGTATGTAGAAAAAGGTTTACCTATAGAAGCTTTAATAGGTCTTTTAGAAATTTATAAGCACAACATGACTGTTGAACATGCAAATATAGAGGACATCTAACGTGCCGAGAAAACCTGTTAGTAAAAAGAAAATGGCTTGCAACAAACCTAAACGTACTCCAAGTCACCCTAAAAAATCTCATGTAGTAAAAGCCTGTGCTAAAGGCAAAGAAAAAATAATTCGTTTTGGAGAACAAGGAGCAAGCACAGCAGGTAAACCTAAAGCAGGTGAGTCTGCTAAGATGAAAGCAAAGCGCAAGAGTTTTAAAGCACGACACAGCAAGAATATTAAAAAGGGTAAGATGAGTGCAGCTTACTGGGCTGATAAGGTAAAGTGGTAATTACTATGACTGAAGTAGAATTAGAATTAGTTATACAAAAAGCAGCCCAAGAAGGAGCTAAACAAGCTCTAAGAGAAGTAGGGTTATCAGACCAAGAAGCTTATGATGACGTTAAAGAGTTACGAAGTTTACTAGAGACTTGGAAGATTACCAAGACTACAGTAGGCCAAACAATAACTAGAACAATTACTACAGCATTACTGACTGCATTAGCAGTTGGGATTTACATGGGATGGGGAGAATAAATATGTTGACTGCATTAAATGCATTGCTAGAAAGATTTCAAAACTTTTTAACACGTATTAAAAATAAACTAGATGAACGCTCTACTTTAAATAATAGAGTTTTAGTTTATGCAGGGGTTGCAACTGCTATAGTACTTGTTATAGCAATAGCAATTTAAAGGAATATAAATTATGATGGGACTAGTAGATAAATTAATTGGCCCTGTGTCAACTATCTTAGACAAGTTTGTAGAAGATAAAGATCAACGCGCTATGTTGGCACATGAGATAGCGACTATGAGTGAACGTCATGCTCAAGAAACTATAACAGCCCAACTAGAAATTAATAAAACTGAAGCTGCCCATTCTAGTTTATTTGTAGCAGGATGGAGACCCAGTATTGGATGGGCTTGTTGTTTAGGAATGGTAGGTAATTTTCTTATTATTCCTTTTGCTAACTTTGGATTAGCATTAGCTGAAAAAGATATAGTTGTACCCTTAATTGATTTACAAACTATGATGCCAGTGCTTTTAGGTATGCTTGGGTTAGGCGGTATGCGAACTGTAGAAAAACTTAAAGGTGTTCAAAGAGAGAAATAATTATGGCTAGGAAAAGAGCATACAAAAAAAGAGCAGACTATCGTAAGGGTGGTAGGGTTACTTATCAGCTAGGCGGTATAAATGCAACTGCAAATGTACCTACTAAAGAATTTACTCAAGCAGATGTAGATCAAGCTGTAGCTGACCTTAATGCAGGAACACGTACAGCTGCTGATCTTGCACAAGAATATGGTGTATCTACGGATTATGTTAATCAAAATTTAGCAGCTATTAATGCTCAAAATGCTCCTGCCATACCTGCAGCTATAGCAGCTATTCCTGCTGATGGTAGATATACACCTCAAGAAACTCAACAAGTAGCAGATGCTATAAATAGTGGAGCAATGACTTCAGCACAAGCTGCTGAACAATTCGGAGCTACAGCTGCTCAAGTAGAAGCAGAGTTAGCGCAAATGAATCAAAGAGCGCAAGGTATTACACCTACTGGTCCTAATCCTTTTCCACAAGGAGTTCAAGCTGCTACTAGACCTACGTTATTAAATAGAGCGCAACAAAAACAAATGGGTGGTGTTGATGTTGCAACTAAAGCAGATGGAACAAGAGCAGCAGGATCATTTATATCTAACTATGAAAGAGTTGATCCTAATTTATTATTTGATGATAGAGTAACATCTACTTTAAATACGGATTCAGGTATAACTGCTAATACAGCCATTCAAAAATTAGATGAGTTTAAAGATTTAAAACCTCCTACAGGAGTAGGTGATGCAGAATTTATAGCAGCAAAAGCTCAAGTTACTAAAGCAGCTGAAGCAGGAACTGTAACTCCTGAAAACTTTACTGCATCATTAGTTAATCTTTTAAATACTCCTCAGTATGCTCAAAATAGAAATAGACCCCCTATTACAGTTGATGAAGTTAATTTAAGTGAAAGAACACAGGCAGCGCAGTTTAGTGCAGATCAGCTTAAAACTGGGTTAGGTCAAAGAACAACAGACGTAGGTTTATCTGATACTTCTTTTATACAAAAAGTAGACCCAAGAGATAAAGTAAGTCTTTCGCCAAGTAAAGAAGCTGAGAAACAAACTAGAGAAGCTATCACAGGTACAGCTGCTAGTAGTGATGCAGCTAAGATTACAGACACTATAGACTATACTGCTTACAAGCGTAGAGAAGTAACAGGTGTTGCAGCTAAAGATGCAGCTGTTCAATTTACAGCACAGGTAGCTAACATACCTACTAATCTAGCTAGGACGCTAGTAGAAGATCCTGCTAAAGTAGAAGCACAAATAGATAAAGAAGCTCCTGAAGTAATAGCAGCAGTAGCAGCACTGCCTCCAGAAGCTTTAGTATCTTCACAGATGGAAACACTTTTAGCAGGTATGGAGTCTGGAGCTATACCTACATGGGCTAAACCTGCTTACGATGCTGTTAATCAAAACATGGCACAAAGAGGAATAGACGCTTCTACAGTAGGTAGAGATGCTTTGTTTAATGCTATTATTCAAAGTGCTATACCTATAGCGCAAAGCAATGCACAAGCTTTACAGACTAGAGCAGCACAAAATCTTTCTAATGAACAACAAGCTAATTTACAAAGATCACAATTAGACGCTACTAGAAAAATAAATAATTTAGCAAACCAACAGACAGCAGCATCTCAGTCAGCACAGTTTGCACAGAATTTAAATACTCTTCAAAGTCAATTTAATCAAGAAAGAGATACGTTGTCTGCTACACAGCAACAACAAATTAGAGTTCAAAATCTACAAAACCAACAAAGAACTGCAGAACTAAATGCTCAGAATGAAGCAGCATCTAAATCTCAAAACTTAGGTAATGCACAGCAAATAGAATTAGCTAATTTAGAAATAAAGAATCAGACTGAGCAACAGAACATGACTGCTGAGAATCAAGAGCGTCTTGTAGAAATGCAAGTAGCTGCTGATTTCTTATCTAAGAATGCAGGGTTCGCGCAACAAATGGAACTTGCTAATCTTTCTAACGATCAACAAACACGGTTAGCTAATCTTACTGCACAGAATCAAACAGGTAGTGAAAATCTATCTGCAGCACAGCAAACAGAACTAGCAAATTTAAATGCTAGAATGCAGACTAATATTACATCTGCTAATATTGCACAGCAAATGAATGTAGCTTTGTTAAATGCTGATCAACAACGTGCTGTTGAAAATGCTTCAACAGTAGCTAGAATGGACTTAACAAAGTTTAATGATGCTCAACAAGTAGAGTTAGCTAATAGTAAGTTTATGCAAACTGCTACTCTTACAGATTTTAATGCTAGACAACAATCTGTAATGCAAGACGCAACTGCTCTTGCTAGTCTAGATTTAGCAACAGCAGATCAAAATACTAAACTAGCTATTACTCAAGCGCAGAATTTTTTAAGCAGAGATATGGCTAATTTAAGTAATGAACAACAAGCATTAATACTTGATACACAAGTAGAACAACAACGTTTGTTATCTAATCAAGCGTCTACTAATGCAGCTAGACAATTTAATGCAACATCTGATAATCAAGTAAATCAATTTAATGCTAGTCTAGCTTCACAAATTGAACAATTTAATTCTACACAAGCAAATGCTATGGCTCAATTTAATACTAGTGAAACAAATAGAACATCAGCAGTAAACGCAGGTAATGCTATAGATGCTTCTAAATTTAATAATCAAATTAAAGTACAGGTCGATACTTTTAATGAGCAATATGATTTACAACGTGAGCAATGGAATGCTGCTAATGCACAAGCAATAGAGCAGTCTAATATCCAATGGCGTAGACAAGCTAATACTATTGATACTGCAGCTACTAATGCTACGAATCAAGAAAATGCAGCTAAAGCTTTTCAAATCTCAGCAGCCGATCAGAATTTTATATGGCAAGAACTTAGAGATGAAGCAGCCTATCTAAGACAAGCATACGAAAATGATGAACAAAGAACAACTACTCTTTATGCTACAGCAATTTCTAATGATGTAGGCGGTAAAGGTGTAGATGGCATAAGTCCAATTCTTGATCTTATTAATAATAAAGTAATAATTTAGGAGCAGATAATGGGGTTTTTTAGTAAAGTATTTAGAGGCGTTAAAAAAGTCTTTAAAAAAATTGGCAAGGGAATAAAGAAAGTTGTAACAGGCGTTGGCAAATTTATGAATAAAATTGGCATTGTCGGTCAGATAGCTTTAATGTTTCTTCCTGTAGGGGCAGTGCTTGGTTCTCTATTTAAAGGAATAGGCGGTGTAGCTGCTAAAGCTTTAACTGCTATGGGGCCAATAGGTTCTTCAATACTTAAAGGCGCACAGTTTGTAGTAGGAAAAGCAGGTAAATTTGTTACAGCAGGTAAGAATGCTTTTGGAACTATTACAGAAGGCATAGGAAGTTTTGTAAAAGAATTTACTAAAACAGGTTTAAATAAACTAGGTTTAGACCCTACTAAACTTGGATTTGCAGATGTAGGTTCTAGTACTTTTTCAGAAGCTTGGGGTAAAGTAACTACTGATATAACTAACAATGCAAGTCAAATTCTAGATCCTTTTAAATCTAGTGTAACTGCAAGTTCAAATACAACATTAAAAGGTTTGTCAGAAACTTCTTATAATTCTATAGAAGACATTCAAAGAATGAATCCTCAAATATCTAATTGGAATAGTATTGATGGTCAAGTTATAAATTTAGATATGGATAATATTTCTAATGTTATACAAGGACCATCTTTAATTAATAAGTCTACGATTGCTCAAGCAAAAACACCTGTAAATTCTATATTAAGTCAAGATACAAATATTTTAACTGGAGAAAAACTAATACCTCCTCCTACTGTAGATATTCCTTTAAAAATACCTACCCCTCAAGTAGAAGAAGTAAGCGGTTTTTTTGATACAAAAGTAGGTGGGTTTGCAAAAGATGTAGCTATTGGTGGGGCAACAAATATAGCTACACAAAGTTTAATGAGTGCCGTAGCAGGTGATCCTCCTGAAGCTCCTAATTATGGCTATGCTGTAAATGCAGGAACTGTACAAGTTACTGGAGCAGGAGGCGCAGTAGATTACGGCATAGGCGGTAGCCAAATGTTAACAGCTGCTATGCGACCACAACAAGCTACAGGACTATATGATGGTTCTAATACTTATGCTGCTAATTTAAAAGCATACTATAATTTATAAAGGAATTATATAATGGCGATGCAACCAACAGACACTCCTATTAAGTCTACAGTTTCTTTAAATAGACCTATTCCCGGACAAGGGTTGACTAACGATCCTGACAGCCCTTATCCGTGGGAAAAAGCTCCAGAGTTTGTAGACTTAGATAAGAGTCTTAAATATTTATTAGAGATAATAACTCAAAAAGAAGCATATGCATCTCTAATAAGTATGATGGATGATGGTGTGCCTTTAATGGAAATAACTCAAGTATTATTATTTCAAGGGTTTACAGAAGGTAAATGGAATCCTGATTTAATGATGATCTTAGCAGAGCCATTATGCTATATGCTATTAGCACTTGCTGAAAGAGCAGATATAGATGCTGTAATTTATGATGGTGAAGACGAAGATCAAAATCCTGAAATGTTTAATGTAGAAATGCAAAAAGATAAATTTGAAAAATTAAGTAATGCTGCTAAGAAAAATAGTATTCCATCAGGAGTACTGCCTGTTGATATACAAGAAAAAATAGAAGATATAGAAGTGTCTAGTTTATTAGCACAGCCTGAACAAGATGTTGATGTTAATAATAATAGTTTATTAGGAAGGAATTAAAATGAGCAAAGCAACAGAATTAGGATCAAGTTTACTTTCTCAAAAACGAGCAAGAGATGACAGGTTTAGAAACCGACAAGAATCTTTTCAGAAAAGAAGAGCTTGGACTGAGTTGCTTTTACCGCCTGTTATAGATGCAGGTACAAGAGCTATAGCTGAAAGTGCATTAAGTAAAGACAGAGAAATGTTTGCTACTGATCCTAATGCTATGGCTGCTTCTTCTACTTTTGAATTAGCAAATAAAAATGCTGAAGAAGTATTACGAATTAAAAAAGCCATTGACGCTACAGGAGGTACTGCCAGTGAGTATATTTATAATCAACAGTATCCTTCTTTTTTAGCTAGAGCAGAAGCAGAATTACAATCAAGAAATGATGGTTCTTATAAACTTATAGGAGAAGTAGGTCCATTTAAAGCTTCAGTACAAAAAGAATTACAAGAGTTATCTTCTTTATGGGGCTCAAGATTTGATGAGGCTTATAATGCTTTACAAGGAACAGGCACAGCAGAAGAACGAGCAGCTAGGCTTTCAGAACTTTCTAACACTGTAAACCCTAAAAGATTTGGTGATCTTGTATTTCAAAAAGCAAGAAGCGCATTTGGTGGTAGAAGCAGAGAAGAATTAGAAGACAAAGCTATGCAAGATTTAATGAACAGTCCTCTATATAAAAACAATAATAAATTTAATACTCTTGCAGATGTATTTAATAAAGAAAGAAATTTAATTTCTGCTTATGATATGTCAGGGCTTACTGAAGAAGATTTAGGAGGCGAGGATTTTAAGACAGACGATGATAGAATGTTTATTATAGAACAAGAGATGACTAAATATATAGGAACAGACGGTTTATTAGTTCTTCAAAAGAAGACTACTAAAACACATAGAAACACAGGTGAAGTAGAAGTAACATTTGGGCCACAAGAAGTTACAACTTTTGAAGATCCAAACGAGACTCCAGAAATGAGAGTAGCAGCAACAATTAAAGCACTTCCAGATTTATTAGACATGGCAAATCAACAATTAAATCGTGATGCTTATGGTGCATTAATGAAAGAAGCAGGTAACAATAACATTAAATTTACAAATTTTAGAAGTGTAGCAGAGTATAATGCTTTTGGAGACTTGCTAAAAAATAAAATGGTTGAAAATAAAAATTTAAAAGATCCTGCAAAAGAATCTGCAATAAACGCTTTCTGGGCTAGAGCAAGTACTACCTTTGTAGAAATTGACGCTATAATAGCTACTATGAGTGATGATCCAAATGAAAAAACGGAAGCAGTATCAAGACTAAATGAAAATCTTGCAGAAATGTTTAAATTGCAAAATGCTTTTTCAGGATCAGTCAGATCTTTTATGAGTAATTCTGATACAGTAGGTTGGGATGATTAAGGAAAACTAATGGCAACTAGAGAAGTAAAATTACCTAACGGTAAAACATATACTGGTGTTCCTGAAGATGTGTCAGATGCTCAAGCATGGGAAAAATATCAAGAAAAGTATCCTGATACTCTTAATGAAAATAAAGATGAATATCAAAGCGGTTCTGCTCCAGTAGTTGTTTCTAAAACAGAAGTAGATGAAGTACCACTTAGTTTAAAAGGACCGACTTATGAAAAAGATCCTAACTATTTAAGAAATGTTAAAATAGATGTAGGTAGAATATTTGCTGACACTAAAGCTGACCTTGCTAATTTAACAAAATATGGAGTTACTCAACTTGGAGAAGCTGTAGGTGCTATAAGTAGTGAACAAAAAGAAATATTGCAAAGTCCTGAAATGTCTTCTTTTGTTAAAAAGAAAGCAGCCGAGCCAATCGCTAGAGTTATAAACGAAGATGTTAGATCTTTGTACGATCCTGAAACTGGTAACATTCATACAATGGATACTGGTATAGGCATGGCAGCAGAGTTTGGGACTTACTTAGTTGGAGGCGTTAAAGTCTTTAAAAACCTACCTGATTTATTAGCTAGTTCTAAAACGTGGCGTAACAATTTTTTAAAAAGTACAGCTACAGGTATAATAGTAGATCAAGGATTAACCGATCCAGATCAAAGTATAAGTAACGTAGTAGAAACTGCATTAGGTGAAGAAGCAGCTAAAGAATGGGAAAACTTTTTATTCTTAGCAACAGATCAAGATGATACTGAATCTTTAAAAAGATTAAAGCTTATGGGCGAAGGCGCAACAATTGGTGCATTAGTAGATGTAATAGGTGGTGCTAATAGTTTTAGAAAGTTTATAAAAAATAAATTTAATAAAACTCCAGACAGACTTACAAAAGAAGATAAAGGCACAGCACTTGTTACTTTCTTTAAAGAAAAAAAGGAAGTAGTTAAAGGTAATGAGGGGTGGAAAGAAAACTATTCTGATAGAAGTGATAATATATTAGAAGAAGCCTCTTCTATTAGGAACTTAAAAGAAGATTCAAATTTAAGATATAGTGAAACTCCTGAAGGCGAAGCACAAATAAAAATGCAACAGGGCAGTGGTCTTAATAGAATATTTAATACTTTATTTACTTCTAGAGGTTACTGGACACCCAGAGCTTTTGATGCATTTAATGATTCTAAATATGCACAAAGAGCTACAGTTAATGAAGCAGAAGTTATTTCTAGAAATTTAAATAAACTAATAAATAATTTAAGCGATCAAGATCCTGATGTTTTAAAAAGAGTAAGTAAAGCTTTTACAGAAAAACTAGACAGCCCCTCTAATAGTTTTTTAAATCAAATAGAAAACATTGCTAAAAATTATGATCTTCCAGAGGAATTAGCTTCTCAAGTTTTAGAAGGTAGAAATTTTTTAGATCAGTTATCAGATAGATTAGCTAAATCATCTATGGTAGATGGCGATTTAAAAACTATAATAGAAGATAATATGGGATCTTATATTAGAAGATCATTTAGACTTTTTGAAGATCCAATTTATAAACCTTCTGATGAAGTTAAAGATGAGGCTATAGATTTTATAGCTAAAAGATACATGAACGAAGGAGAGCTACCTGATCTTGCAAGACAAAAAGCTAAATTAGATGTCAACGCTATATTAGATAAAGGAGATAATGTAGGACTAGATTATATAGCTAATGTTCAAAAATTAAATAATAATATTTTTAAAGGTAAAGAAGATATACCTGTAGCTATAAGAAAATTAATGGGTGAAATAGAAAATGCAGATGAATCTTTTTTAATTTCTGCACAAAAAATGTCTAAGTTTTCTGAAGACTCTAGATTCTATGATAATCTTTTAAGGCTTGGAGAAAATAAATATATATTTAGAGTTGCTAAATCTCCTGCATCAGACAACCTACCCGACACGCAAGTTGTTCCTTCTGTAGAATCTAAAGTAACAATAACAAAAGATAGTAATGAAGTAATATTTGATACAGATGTATACAATACACCTATATCTGGCACAGGTTCTCAATTAGATTTTGCTAAGAATAATCAATATGAATATTACACAACACCAGAAATAGCTGCGTCACTAAAACAAGAACAAGGTACTATTTCATTTAATGTTAAAGGTAGTATGCTTGGTAATTTTGTAGATGGTACAGCTAG
>Ga0316202_10000992_pt1 | contig 24718 bp, 15 predicted proteins | sample 3monrhotite_MG_FD_204934 | JGI IMG/M metagenome (GOLD analysis project Ga0316202, IMG submission 204934) | Microbial mat bacterial communities from mineral coupon in-situ incubated in ocean water Damariscotta River, Maine, United States -... | ecosystem: Environmental > Aquatic > Marine >... | reverse complement strand
TAAGGCCAATTCATAGGCGCCGGTATCAGAAGCAGGCACAATCGCGAGTTGCCAGTCATCAGGTAAACCTAATAAAATAGCCGAACGCGTGATAGCTTCTTGTAAACGGGATTTTGGTATGGGTGCTCGATGACTTCGACCCAGATTACTCACAGAAAGGTCGGATAGATTCCAACCAGGATGTTTCTTACACGGTCCGGATGAAAAACGAGGATCGTCCGGCCGCACAGCAGGCTTTTCACAAAGCCGTTTAGCAGTTGTATTCATTGTCTAATCTCTAATTAGTCGACGGTTTGCTCCGTCAGGCACGGAAAATACTATCTCAATTTGGCAGGAATGCAAAAATTATTTTTTAGATGAGTAAATGGATTGATATTGCTTTGAGCATTAATTTCACTTAATCTGCTGCGTCGCGTCATTTATCCAATTTTAACCAAGTCAAAAAGGTATCAGTGAAATCATGGGCATTGAAACTGAAAACTACGTTATAGCAGGGAAACTGCACATCAAAAAAAGTCTCTACGAACTTGTAAAAAAAGAGATTGCACCTAAAACAGAGGTCACCAACAAAAAATTCTGGGAATCACTGGAAGCAATCCTTTCCGACTTCATGCCAAGAAATGCAGCGCTATTAAAAAAACGCGACGCATTACAAAAAAAGATAGATGCCTGGCATATTGAACACCGTGGGAAAAAACATAAGCCTGTGGCCTATAAAAAATTTCTGAAAGAAATTGGTTATCTGGTCGATGATGTCGAAGATTTTAATATCAATACTGAAAATGTTGATGATGAAATTGCACTTGTCCCCGGGCCTCAACTTGTCGTTCCATTAGATAATGCCCGCTATGTTTTAAATGCCGTAAATGCGCGTTGGGGTAGTTTATATGATGCCTCTTACACGACGGATACAATTCCACAAGGGAATGGCTGTAGAAATATCAAGAGATATAATCCCATACGTGGTGATCGTGTTATTGAGCGCGGTCGGAACTTACTCGACAGACATTTTGCATTGGAAAGAGATACTCACAAGCATGTAACTCAATATCTTATAAAAAATAATCAACTCGCTGTACACTTCGGTGACGGCACTGAGACGACATTACTCAAGCCGCAACAGTATGTTGGTTATACTGGCAAACCGGATAACCCAGATTCAATACTCCTTTCTCATCATAACTTGCATGTGGAAATCAAGTTCGGTGATGGTTTATTTATTGGACGCCGTGACCATGCCAATATTTATGATATACATATTGAATCTGCCATCACAACGATTATGGATTGTGAAGATTCGGTTGCCTCTGTCGATACTGAAGATAAATTAAAGGTATATCGTAATTGGTTAGGTTTAATGAAGGGCACCTTGGTGCGTTCGATAGAAAAAGACGATAAAACGATTGAACGCGCCATGGAACCGGACAAAGAATTTATCGGCAATAATGGCAAACCGATTATGAAAAAAGGACGAAGCCTGATGCTGGTACGCAATGTCGGCAGTCAGCTTTATACCGATATGGTTTTGTATGATGGAAAGCTAGTTCCTGAAACAATGGTCGACTTAATGGTAACATCGCTTTGTGCCATACATGATATAAACGGTAATTCAAAACGTCCTAACAGCTTAAAAGGCTCTGTCTATATTGTTAAGCCAAAGATGCACGGTCCTGAAGAAGTCGCGTTTGCTAATGAATTATTTACACGCGCGGAAGAAGCACTTAAGTTAGCAAAGAACACCTTAAAAATGGGCATCATGGATGAAGAGCGACGTACATCGGTCAATCTTAAAGCTTGTATAAAGGCAGCGAGTGAACGTCTGGTATTCATAAACACCGGATTTCTGGATCGTACCGGTGATGATATCCATACAAATATGGAAGCAGGTCCTGTTATTCCTAAAGCAGAAATTAAACATGCAAAATGGTTGCAGGCTTATGAAGCCTCAAACGTTCAAATTGGTCTGGAATGTGGCTTGAAAGATAAAGCTCAAATTGGGAAAGGCATGTGGGCGATGCCGGAAGAAATGCAAAATATGATGAAGACCAAGATTCAGCACCTTAAGGCTGGTGCCAATACATCATGGGTGCCTTCACCAGTTGCAGCAACATTGCACTCTATTCATTACCATCGCCTCAACGTTAAGAGTAGACAAGTTGCTTTAATGGCAGCGGCCAAAGTCTCGGTAGATGATATTCTTGATATCCCAGTAATAGATCCAAAACGCAAACTATCTTCATTAGAGATAAGGCATGAACTGGAAAATAATGCACAAGGTATACTCGGTTATGTATCACGTTGGGTAGGACAAGGTGTCGGTTGCTCCAAAGTGCCTGACATTAATGATGTCGCTTTGATGGAAGACTGCGCAACCTTAAGAATTTCCAGTCAACATATCGCTAACTGGTTACATCATAGCGTCGTTACCAAAGAAGAAGTACGTGATGCAATGAAGCGCATGGCTGTGATAGTTGATCGACAAAATAGGGATGACAAACATTACCAGCCAATGTCGACAGACTTTTCTAACAGTGTGCCATTTCAGGCTGCTCTCGATCTGGTCTTAAAGGGTCGTAAACAAGCTAACGGTTATACTGAATTTATTCTTTATAAACGACGGCAAGAACAGAAAAAACTTGCCTAATTAAAGACTATAAAAAAATACTCCCTCGTTGAGGGAGTATTGCTGTTAAATATCAAATCCAAATTCTTTTTCAAATTTCACTTTAAACTCATTAAGTGTAAATGAATGGTTCTGTGTTCCATGTTGTGCAATCTTGATTGAGCCCATAAGTGACGCAATCCTTCCGGTCGTTTCCCAATCCATCTCGTTAACAAGACCGTAAAGCAAACCAGCACGATAAGCATCACCACATCCTGTTGGATCAGTAATTGACTCTGGCTTTACAGATGGTATTTCTATTTGTTTTTCTTTGGTATAGATAGTTGAACCATCACCACCTCGAGTAACAATCAAGGCATCAACCTGCGCTGAAATTTCATCTGCTGTCAGGCCAGATTTATCTTGCATCATCTGCCATTCATAATCATTGACCGTTACCCATGTTGCTTTATCGATAAACTGAGATATTTCATCCCCATTAAACATGGGCATTCCCTGACCTGGATCGAAGATGAATGGGATGCCGGCAGCAGCGAATTGATCTGCATGTTGTAACATACCGTCTCGACCATCGGGAGATATAATCCCTAATTTACAATCTTTAGCATCGGTAACTTTATTTTGGTGTGATTCATTCATCGCTCCCGGGTGGAAAGCAGTAATCTGATTATCATCCAGATCTGTCGTAATGAATGCCTGTCCAGTAAATGCCTCATCAATAACAGTGATGTGTTGTCGATTCATGCCGCGCTTATCCATCCAATAAGCATAAGGGTCAAAATCCTTTCCGACTGTTGCCATAGGCAAAGCAATCTTGTCATCAAGCAAATTAAGATTGTAGGCGATATTGCCCGCGCAACCACCAAACTCGCGGCGCATCTCAGGGACAAGAAAAGAGACATTTATCATATGCACTTTCTCTGGAAGAATATGATTTTTAAACTGATCTGGAAATATCATAATATGGTCATATGCCATAGACCCACAAATCAAAACACTCATAATTTAGAACCCTTTGGGATTAATTGTTGAATATCACTAATTAGATAAAATTAATGATGAATAAGATTAGTTATACTGTGCAATATATCATCCCTAAAGATGCCTGTTAATTTTATTTTTAATTTAGTTTATGTACCGCTAAGCTTGAAAACTATTAATGATTTAAGACCATGACATTAACTCAGTCCATTTTTCACCAAAACACCCTCTTTGCTTTATTCGTCTATGGTTTAAGCATTGTTATTGTTCTTCCGTTATTCGTATTTATTCACGACAAGCTTGATAACAATTTCTTGCAATTGTGCTGGGATAAAATAGGCATGCCGCTAATTAGAGCATTTTTAATTATCGGCTTCATTCTGCTCATTTATCCAATTAATTTTGGCCTTGATACAGCACCATCAATTAATGAACTCCTGTCGGTTGATGATAAGCGCTCAAGTTTTCTAATTAATATGATTTTTTTACTGACATTCCTTTTCCCTTTCATCCCGTTATTTGGAAAGTTGGATGAATTCACAATTCCATTGCAAGGTATTCTATGTTCGATGATTATTTTCAGTTGGCTATGCCAAGGGCTAAAAATACAAAACTATAGTCTTTTTCCTGATTTCAAAGTACTTGCTTTAATAATATTCATGTCTATAGGCACACATTGGCTAGCTAAACATATCTCCATGTATACTGGTGACTATCTTGATAAATTATTTCATCGAGAAGGTTTTAAAACACTCAGCTTTAAAGCCGTCGTTCTTATTATGCAATATCCCGTTATATTTGCGTTTGGTATCTATCTGGGAAAACAAATTCCTTGAAAAGAAGCTTAAGATACTTTGCCTAATTTCACTTTAGTATTTGATTTTTCAAGAACTGCCTTAAGGTAATGTCCGGTGTGCGAGTCGGGGTGTTCAGCTAATTTTTCAGGTGTGCCCGCTGCAATTATTTCTCCCCCGCCATCACCGCCTTCTGGTCCCAGATCGACTATCCAGTCGGCTGTTTTGATTACATCAAGATTATGCTCAATGACGATGATGGTATTACCATGCTCTCTTAATCGATGAAGTATATCGAGCAGTTGTTGAATATCATGAAAATGTAAACCCGTTGTTGGCTCATCAAGTATATAAAGCGTCTTTCCTGTATCCCTCTTTGACAACTCCTTGGAAAGCTTTACTCGTTGTGCCTCACCACCTGACAAGGTGGTCGCATTTTGTCCAAGTTTGATATACGACAAACCGACGTCCACCAATGTTTGCAACTTACGCGCAAGTACAGGTACAGCATCAAAAAAATCACGTGCCTCTTCAACGCTCATATCCAATGTCTCATGAATATTTTTACCTTTATAACGTACATCCAGTGTTTCTCGATTGTAACGTTTACCTTTACAGGTATCACAGGGGACATAGATGTCCGGAAGAAAGTGCATCTCGACCTTTATCAAACCATCACCCTGACAAGCCTCACAGCGTCCACCTTTAACATTGAAGCTAAAACGACCGGGTTTGTAAGCTCGTGATCGGGCCTCTGCCGTCGCTGCAAATAATTCGCGGATGGGTGTAAATAATCCTGTGTATGTAGCCGGATTTGAACGAGGTGTTCGACCAATGGGGCTTTGATCAATATCAACAACCTTATCAAAGTGTTCCAGTCCATGGATTGACTCATAAGGTGCTGGCATTGTATTCGCCCGATTTAAATCACGCGCTACTATTTGATAGAGCGTGTCGTTTATCAAGGTCGATTTACCAGAGCCTGACACGCCTGTAATACACGTCATTAGACTAACCGGGATAACAAGATCGACGTGTTTTAAATTATTACCTGTCGCATCTTTTAATTCCATTACCTGCATTGGGTTATATGGTATTCGCTGTTGCGGAACCGGGATCTCTTTCTTCCCTGACAAATATTGTCCTGTCAAAGAATTTTTATCAGCGGCAATCATTGCAGGTGTACCTTGAGAAACGATTTCACCGCCATGGACACCTGCGCCTGGGCCAATATCAATGACGTGTTCAGCGGCATTTATCGCCTCTTCATCATGTTCAACAACAATAACTGTATTACCTAAATCTCTAAGGTGATATAAGGTTTTCAGTAAGCGTTGATTATCTCTTTGATGTAAGCCAATCGAGGGTTCATCAAGAATATACATAACCCCAACCAGTCCCGCGCCAATCTGACTTGCCAAGCGAATACGTTGAGCCTCTCCACCAGACAAGGTCTCGGCACTGCGTTCTAGCGTTAGATAATCAAGCCCCACATTGACCAGAAAATTAAGTCGATCATTGACCTCTTTTAAAATCTTAACAGCAATCTTGCCGCGGGCACCTTCTAACTCAAGGGTTTTAAATAATGACTGTGCCTTGATAACGGTCATTGCCGTAATATCAGATAAGGCAATGTCATTGATTAAGACATTGCGCGCTGATTTATTTAAGCGTGTACCCCCACATGACGGACAAGGTTTATGCGTCTGGTATTTAGCCAACTCTTCACGGACCATAACTGAATCCGTTTCCAGATACCGTCGTTGTAAATTTGGGATAACACCTTCGAATGGATGTTTACGTGTAACAACTTTATTTTTATCACGCAGATACTCAAACTCTATCTCTTCATCACCACTGCCATAAAGTAATGTGTTTTTTATTTCGTCTGTGAGCTCTTGATAGGGAGTATCAAGCTCAAAGTTATAATGCCCTGCGATTGAGCTAATCATCTGAAAATAATAGGCATTGCGCCGATCCCAACCTTTTATTGCACCACCAGGCAAACTTAGTTCGGGATTTTGAACAACACGCCCCGGATCAAAATATTGAACATGTCCTAATCCATCACACTTACCGCATGCACCAGCCGGATTATTAAAAGAAAATAAGCGGGGTTCTAATTCACTCAGACTATAACCGCATTTATTACAGGCAAATCGGGAAGAAAACAACTGTTCTTCAGTTTTCTTATCGGCTTCCATCGGCACAATGAGTGCGACCCCGTCTGATAAACGCAATGCCGTTTCAAAAGATTCGGCTAAACGTAATTGTAAATCCTCTCTTACTTTAAAACGATCAACGACAACCTCAATAGTATGCTTTTTACGTAACTCGAGTTCAGGTACAGCATCTAACTCAACTATATGGCCATCAATCCGTGCGCGAATAAAACCTTCAGTGCGTAAACGTTCTAAAACCTGAAGATGCTCCCCTTTTCGTTCCTGCACTACGGGTGCCAACAACATGAGACGTTCTTCTTGAGATCTGGCTAAAACCAAATCCACCATCTGTGTAATGGTTTGCGCCTCAAGCAAAGTCTTATGGTCAGGACAATGGGGCTGGCCAACACGGGCAAATAATAATCGCAGATAATCATAGATCTCTGTAATAGTACCTACTGTAGATCGGGGATTATGCGACGTTGTCTTCTGCTCGATGGATATTGCCGGTGATAATCCTTCAATGTGATCGACATCGGGTTTTTCCATCATCGACAAAAATTGTCTGGCATAGGCAGACAAGGATTCGACATATCGCCTTTGACCTTCGGCATAGATGGTGTCAAAAGCCAGAGATGATTTTCCAGAGCCGGAAAGGCCCGTGACGACGATTAATTTATCGCGCGGAATATCAATATCGATATTTTTTAAATTATGGGTTCGAGCACCACGTATACTAATCGTATCCATTCAAAGACTTCACTATTCTAGAGGCAACCTGCTAATATAAATGGTTTTGCAAACTCGATCCAAGATAACTTCAAAATAATGAATTCAATGTCCATGTCAGCTACCGAATTGAAGGCAGCATTGTCACTCGCTGCGGTTTTTTTTCTACGCATGCTCCCTTTATTCATGCTTTTACCAGTGCTCAGTCTGGCTGGAGACGCATACCAGGCTTCAACACCGCAGTTACTCGGTCTTGCATTAGGTATTTATGGCCTGACTCAAGCCAGCCTACAAATACCCTTTGGTATGTTATCGGACCGGTTTGGTAGAAAGCCGATCATCTGTCTGGGTTTGATTATCTTCATAATAGGCAGCCTAATTGCGGCAATGTCAGATTCAATTTATGGCTTGATCTTGGGTAGAGCATTACAAGGGGCTGGTGCTATTGCAGCGGCAATAATGGCTCTGGCAGCGGATCTCAGCACAGAACAGCATCGCACCAAGGTCATGGCCATTATCGGAATCAGTATTGGCATCTCATTCTCTGTTGCCTTTGTTTTGGGCCCTTTTCTGTATAATTACATAGGTATAAACGGACTGTTTTATTTTGGCATTTGTCTGGCTATCCTGGCGATATTAACCCTACTAATCATAGTCCCAAACCCGATAGAACAGAGCGATAGAGATAAAGGTTCGATTAACCTTCAGAGTTTGAAATCAGTTCTCTCCAATCCTTATCTGCTTAAACTGGATATCAGTATCTTTAGCTCTCATTTAATCCTAATGGCCAACTTTGTCGTGATTCCACTCTCATTACGTGATTTTGTTCAAATCGAATCTACATCACATTGGCAGGTATACCTTGGCGTTCTATTTGCGTCTTTGTTTATTATGGTGCCATTTATGATATTTGGAGAGCGATTGAAGAAATCCAAAATATTTTATACGACCAGTATTATACTCATCATCCTCTCTCAGGCTGGGCTCGCTTTTTTCCACTTAGATCTGATATCGCTGGTCTTATTTATGGTTTTATTTTTTGGTGCATTTAATTACCTGGAAGCACTCTTACCTTCCGAGGTCTCTAAAGCAACTTCGGCTGAAACCAAAGGCACTGCTTTGGGAGTCTATTCCAGCTCTCAATTCATTGGGATTTTTTTTGGTGGTGTACTTGGTGGTTTTTTTCACCAACAACTCGGTATTGCAAGCGTGCATTCCTTTTGTCTGTTCATGGCGTTATTATGGTTCTGCATAATCATGTATCTGCCTCATAATGAGAACACGTACAAAAATAGACTTGAAGAAAATATGGTCTAAAGCGAAAATGATTCATCATAACGTTTGTCTGGAATCTGAATCTATTCATTTAAAATGATTCTTTGAAGTTTTATAAGCCTTTCACAGACTTAGATAACACAGCTAACAAATAGTCCAATAAACTTAATTTTTAGGAGAGCATCAACATGGCACGGGGTGTAAATAAAGTCATTCTAGTTGGCAATCTGGGTAACGATCCAGATATACGATACACCGCAGGTGGTGCTGCAGTGGCAAACATTAGTATTGCAACTGCTGAGTCCTGGAAAGATAAAAATAGTGGTGAACAACAAGAAAGAACAGAATGGCACCGTGTTGTTTTTTTCGGTCGTCTTGCAGAAATTGTTGGCGAATACCTCCGTAAAGGCTCACAAGTTTATGTCGAAGGTCGCCTGCAAACTCGTAAATGGCAAGACAAGGAAGGACATGATCGCTACACAACTGAAATAGTCGCAAACGAGATGCAAATGCTTGGTAGCAAAAGCGGTGGTTCTGCAAATTACGAATCTGCGCCTCAATCTCAACCCAGTCAGAGCCAGAACTATGCGCCTGCTGAATCACAAGCTGCTCCTGCTCCTGCTCCTGCATCGTCACCAACACCTGCAGCCGATGATTTTGATGACGATATCCCGTTTTAATTACACCATTACTTTTTTCTTTTTGTGTATCTAAGAGCACGAGGTTTAGCAATACCATAACCTTGTGCATAATCGACGCCTATTTTTTTGAGCTCTTGCAAAATAGCATCGTTTTCCACAAATTCAGCAATGGTTTTTTTATCCATGATCTGCCCAATCTCGTTGATTGATTTCACCATTGCCCTATCGATTCGGTCCGTCTTGATATCCCTGACAAAGGCTCCATCGATTTTAAGATAGTCCACAGGCAAATTTTTCAAATAACCAAATGAAGATACGCCACTACCAAAATCATCTAATGCAAAATGACATCCTTTCTCTCTAATTTTCTTAATAAACCGTATTGCATTAGATAGATTTGCTACCGCAGACGTTTCGGTAATTTCAAAACATATTTTATTTGGGTTAACTAGATTTTCATCTAGTTTATTGATTAGATATTCCATGAATTCATCATTGCCCAAGGTCTGTCCTGACAAATTTATTGTGCACAATTCTAATTTCTTAAGTTTTGCTGGATGTGTCTCCATCCATGAAAATGCAGAGTTGACGACCCAATGATCTATTTTTGTAGAAAGTCCAAAACGTTCTGCCGCGGGCAAAAATGCACCCGGCGGTATAACTTCACCATCTTTTCCGATCATGCGTATCAATAGTTCATAGTGATCACCATCACTTAAGTTTTGATCGATAGGTACTATCTTTTGATAATACAATGCAAAAAGATCGTCTTCTAAAGCTTGATTAATTCTGGAAACCCATTTCATTTCACCCCGATGTTGACTAACCTGCTTATCATCAACAGAATAAATATGTACCCGGTTTCTACCGGCATCCTTAGCGGCATAACAAGCTGCATCCGCCGCACTTAATACTTCATTTAGGTTACCAATTTCAACTGATAAGGGTACCAATCCAATACTTACACCTATAGAAAACTTTTTGTCTTGCCAGACAAAACGAAATTCTTCTACGGTAGCTCTTAATGAATCAGTAACGCGCCGTGCATGTGCAATATCACAATGTTCCATCAATACACCAAATTCATCACCACCCAGTCTGGCTAGAGTATCTCGTTTTCTGACCTTGCTTAATAATATTTCACTTAATTGCCTCAGTAATTCATCACCCGCCAGATGCCCACAGGTATCATTAATAATTTTGAATTGATCAAGGTCAAGATAGCAAATCGCATGTTGGCCAGACTTAGATTGATTAGCTTCAATAACACGCTGAAGTCGTCGTTCGAACTCTGAACGATTAACGAGGCCGGTCAACGCATCATGCGTCGCCTGATAAGATAGTTCTTCTGAGAGATGAAAAGCTTCCGAGATGTCCTCGCAAACAATAAATAATGAAGGGTTCCCTTGCGTATCATTTACAACTCGAACTGATTCCCTGACCATAATAACATGTCCATCTTTGTGCACCTTACGCATTTCCCAGTGATGGACAACATCTGGCAAGTCAAAGCACTGTTGTAATTTCTCTCTTCCTATTTTTATATCATTTTTATGAAAAACTTTAGTAACGTTTTTATTTCTCAATTCATTAACGTTATAACCAAGATGGTTCGCACCGTATTCATTTACTGTCAGAATAGTGCCATCCTTGCTAGTGTTAAAAAACATCGCAGGCGTATCGTCATAAAGTGTTCGAAACCTTATCTCACTTTCAGCCAAGGCGGCATTTGTTCTTTTTTGTTCTGATATATCGACATGGGTTCCAACCATTCGAACCACGTCACCAATACTGTTTTTTACTCCGAAAGCTCGCGACAAGACATCAACGTAATGTCCGTCCTTATGTAGCATACGAAATTCGGTACTAAATTTATTTACTCTACCGGAAGTATAGTCATCGACCAGTGTGAATGTTTTTTCTATGTCGTCTGGATGTAATAATGCTTTAAATGCTTCAATTCCATTATCTATTTCATCATCATTATAACCCAACATGCTTTTCCATCTTGGAGAGTAATAAATAGTATTCTTATCCATATTCCAATCCCATAATCCATCACTGGCGCCTTCCATGGCAAACCCGAAACGCTCTTCACTCTCTTTTAATGCTTCCTCTACTCGTTTTCGTTCAAAGGCAACACCGATGATCCGTGATACGTGATCTATCAAGCTCAGTTCATTCTCGTCAGGTTCTCTTACTGTAGAGTAATAATTTGTGAAAGTGCCAATAACTAAACCATCTGTTGCTCGAATAGGAGTGGAATAACTGGCTTTTATATTATGACCCCGTACATATTTTGTGTAACCTTTCCAACGTGGTTCATTTTCAATATCAGAAATAATAACTCGTCTGTTATAAAAAGCTGCTGAACAACAACCGCATGCATTCGGCTTGATCTCAATACCATCAATTGTGTCAATGTATTTTGAGGGTAAACTGGGAGCTGCACCTAAATGCAGATGTGTTCCTGCATTGTCAATAAAAAATATGGCGCATTTTGTGTCGACAAGAACTTGTTCGACCTTATTAATCACCAAGCTGCATAACTGACTTATGGGTGGGTCATCGTGAATTAACTGGAATAGTTCGTTTTCTAATTTAAGAATTTTACTCGCTTTTATTGACTTATTTTTTAAGCGAATAGTTTGTACGCCATAACTTAGATTATTGGCGACATGCTCTAGTAATTCGACTTCTTCAGCATCAAACGCATTTATTTCTGTCGCATATATCAAAAAACAACCAAAAGATTCTTCATCTATGTTTAAGGGCAATGCAATCATGGAAGCATAGCCTCTCTCCAAGGCAGGTTTTCGCCAAGGAGTAAAAACGGAATCTTTGGATATATCACGACAAATATAGGGTTTATTCGTTCTTATGCAGTTACCAACAGGACCTCTTCCTTGTGGCTTATCACCCCATGAAAATAGTTTGTCCAAATAACCTACTTCATGTCCGGAAATGGTATTAGGTATGACTTGTTTTTTTCCATCATGTTCTGCGTAACCGATCCAGGACATTCTATAATTACCTACTTTGGTAACAATATCGCAGACGGATTGCAGAAATTTATTTTCATCAGCTATATGTACCAGAGATTGGTTACATTGGTTTAATACCATCAAGGCACGATTAGTTCTGTTTAGTAATGCTTCTGTATGCTTAAGCTCAGTTATATCTCGGGTAATAGATAACGTACATTGCTCACCGTTATGCTCGACTATAGATGCAGAAATTGTACCCGGGTAAGTTTTGCCATTTTTTATTTTAAATTCGAACTCGTGATTACTTATATATCCATCGTCCTGTAGTAATTTTACATATTCTTCTCGATCTTCATTTGAAGACCATACACCCAACTCAATACTCGTTTTACCTAGTGCCTCTTCTTCAGAAAAACCAGTTGCCTGAGTAAAACCTCTATTGACCTCAATTATTTTCCCATCGCTGAGTCGAGTCACAACAATAGTATCCGGGTTGGTATCTATAGCTGCTGATAATTGTTTCTGACTATTTTTAAATGCCGTTTCAGTGTTCTTTTGTTCCGTTATATTAAACATTACACCACGTAATCTATCTGGCGAACCTGACTTGTCCTGCACTACATGAACTAAATCATTTATCCATACAATTGAACCATCCGCGGCAAACATACGATATTCAAATTGATGATCCTTACCATGCTCTGTTTGGAGAGCACAGTAACTAAAAGCAGCCTCGCGGTCGTCAGGATGGATATGATCTAACCAGAAGTTTTTCTGGTACCAATCATCTATCGGGTACCCCAACATCTTCGTTGCTGGTTCACTAACGAATGTAAACAATAAATCTGGCAAACTCACTTCCCAAACAATCGCATCAATATCATTTATAAGCGTGCTGTACTGTTGTTCTCTTTCTTTTAGTGTATGTTCTATTTTTTTTCGTTCAGTAATATCGCGTGTTACTGCAAGATGTTCAACAACAAAACCAGAACTATCTGCTACTGGGCGAGCATGCGTTTCCATCCACTTTCGACTTCCTTTCAAACCCATAATTTCAAACTCGAGTACATTTGTCTCACCTGCAAACACACGCTGATTTAATGATTTAAATTTTTCCCGATGCTCTTTTGGAATTAAATCATAAATACATAAACCCTTTACCTGTTGCAATGAATCGGCTTCTATCATTGCCAAACCAGCAGCATTCATGTAAATCAATTCACCGTCTTTTCCGATTTGTTTGAAACATTCAGGTTGTAGTTCAATCAAATGTTGAAATTTTTGATAATTGAATTCAACTTCCTTGAATAGCTTTCGTTCCTCTAATGTTTGATCTGTAATGTCCTGAATAAAACAATAATGACTGACGGGTGATTTATCATTTTCCAGTCCCTTGACCATTACTATATGATTATAAAAGACTGTTGCATTTTTGCGGATGCCACGGAGGTTAATTTCAGATCGACCCAACTCCAACATTTCTTTATAGGCAATTTCTGCAAAACCAATATCATCTTTATGAATGGTATCTTTCCAACGCATACCCATCATATCTTGAGGCTGATAACCATAAACCTCTGCATAATCAGCATTGACACTAAGATAATCTCCCTGCCTGTCTATACGGGCGATACATTCAACTGCATGCTCAAATATATCACTGACATTCGAAGTCGATTCAAATCGTTGTTTTTTGGTTGTGTCTGTTTTTTTGACCATCGTGAAAAATAAAGTAATGTGCTACACCAAAGTGTTTTATCCCTAAACGTTGTTACATACATAATCCTGTGTGACTCTCTATCAGGAGCCTCAGGAATTTATTATTTCTTAAGTATAAGTGTAGTTATATTGCTACACTTAAACTGTTTTAAAATGTGATGCAGTTCACATTGTGATGTGGTTCACATAATAGAGTATTACTACAATATCTGTGCCATTGGCTGATATATCTCTAATAGATGCTACGAAATTATATTAATAACGCTAATTAAATTTCAACAATCATCATGTATGTTATTGAAATATGTAATTAATTAACACTTTAGGACGTATAGGATTATGTCGATAATTACTCAAATTAATTTACTAAAAAAACGACGCACCAAGATTATCGCTACTTTGGGTCCAGCGAGCAGTGAACCAGAACAAATTCGTAAGTTAATTAAGGCGGGAGTCAATATCTTTCGTCAAAACATGTCTCATGGTGATCATAGTTACCATAAAGAAACCTATGCCAGAATTCGTGAGATAGCTGAAGAGCTTGATCTACCAGTTGGTATTTTGGCAGATCTTTGCGGGCCTAAAATACGCACTGGAAAATTCAAGAAAGGTAGTATTGAATTAAAAAATAATGAATCAGTCATCGTAACAACTCGTGATGTTGAAGGTAAACCCGGATTAATCCCCTCACAATATTCCTCACTGGCCGGTGATGTAGAGCCTGAAGACAGGATATTACTTGCGGACGGCACACTTGAGTTAGAAGTCGACAGCATCGAAGGCACAGAAATATTTTGTACTGTTATCTACGGCGGCACTTTAGGTAATCATAAGGGTATTAACTTGCCTGGTGTAAAAGTATCAGCACCATCACTCACTGATAAAGATAAAGCAGATGCAAAACTAGCACTTGAGTTGGGGGTCGATTTTCTCGCACTCTCTTTTGTACGTTCAGCAGAAGATATTCTCGATTTAAAAAAATTAATACAGTCGCATAACAGTGACGCACGTATCATTGCAAAAATAGAAAAGCCAGAGGCCTTAGATGAGGCAAGTGCGATCCTCGATGCCGCTGATGGCATTATGGTTGCGCGCGGTGATTTAGGTGTTGAACTCAATCCCGAACAAGTCCCGGTTGCACAACATCAATTGATTGATTTAGCCCGTAAAAAATTCAAACCTGTCATTGTCGCAACGCAAATGCTGGAATCCATGATTGAAAATGCACGCCCGACACGCGCAGAGGTAACTGATGTTGCCTATGCAGTAACACTCGGCACAGATGCCGTTATGCTATCTGGTGAGACTGCAGTAGGTGCTTTTCCAATTGAAGCAGTAAAAATGATGGACCGTGTTGCAAGACAAACAGAGTCCTATCTTTGGTCTCACGATGCTTATAGTGCGAAGCTACCCGATACTAATTCAAAAGTTGCCATGTCTGTTTGGGACGCCGTCGCAAATTCAATGGCACAAATGGCACAAGATCTTAAAGTACATGCAGTCGTTGTTATTTCACAAAGCGGCATGTCTGCAGCAACAATGAGTTCAGCAAGGCCAGCCGCACCCATTGTTGCAATAACGAATCGTCCGGATATTTGCCGAAAAATTGCAATGCTATGGGGAGTAATACCTGTCCTATCTGAAAATGCAGGGAAGTCAAACCCTAATGTACTCGCTAGGAAGGTAGCTATTGATGAAGGCTTAGCTTTGGTCGGTGAAAAAATATTGCTTGTACGTGGTTTTCACAGTGACAATGCATTAAACACACCATCGGTCACCGTGATCACCATCTAGTTATAGATTCAGTTTAAACTATCTTAATTTATAGATTGGTACAGCATCATCTGCCGCTGCTTGGTAACGCACAGAGAAATCATTAAAACTTTTCAGTGCTTCTTCAGCATCTTTACCTTCACTGACTTCAAAACAATCGATACCACAGCGAAACATAAAGAACATTTGGTCTCGTAATACGTTACCCATCGCGCGCAACTCACCTTCAAAACCATAACGGTCGCGTAACATTCGTGCATGAGTATAGGAGCGACCATCTTTAAAAGCCGGAAAGTCGAGTCCGATAATTAAAAAATGTTCCAAGTCATCAGACAATACTTCTGTCTCTATATCACCATCAATCCAAACAGCATGTGCTGAATTTTGTTTTAATAAATCATCACGATTCGCCTGCCAATACGAAAAAGGTAAAATGACATTTCCTTCAGGAATAGGTGCTGAATCATCTAATTCACGTACGATGACCCAATCATCATCACTAATCTTTTTGTCTTTAATTATTCGCATAAGCTTTTTCCTTAACTGCTGTCTTCGGATAAACACGATCCTTGAATGGTGTAATACCCACTCGACGATAGGTATCCAGAAAACGTTCTTCATCTTGGCGCTGCTCTACATAGACATCTAGCAACTTACTAATCACATCGGCAACTTCTTCTTTGGCGATTGATGGTCCGAGACGATCGCCCAAACAAGCATCTTTTTCAGCAGAGCCTCCAAGTGTTAACTGATAAAACTCCTCGTCTTTCTTCCTGACACCGAGAATTCCTATATGCCCTACGTGATGATGCCCACAAGCATTCATACACCCAGACATTTTGATCTTTAATTCACCAATATCGTGTAAATAATCTATATCATCAAATCTTTCGTTAATTTGCTTGGCGATTGGGATTGAACCTGCATTTGCTAATGCACAAAAATCCAGGCCAGGACAACAGATCATATCGGTTAATAAACCTATATTTGCAGTAGCCAGATTTTTTTCAGAAAGCTTTTTCCAAAGAGAAAATAAATCAGCTTGTTTAACATTCGGTAAAACCAAGTTTTGATCATGTGTTACAACAATTTCACCATAGCTATATTGATCGGCAAGCTCAGCAATATGATCCATTTGTTCATCTGTTGCATCACCAGGTGCAATTCCGGGTGCTTTTAAAGAGACAACTACCGCTTTGTAACCTGCAACCCGATGCGTAAACAGATTTCGTTTTGTCCAATTCGAAAAATCTTTATTTGATTTTTCAGCTTCATCAAAGCTCTCGTCATCAGTCGCATTCTTATCGTAATCAGGAGAAGTAAAGAATCCTTTCACACGATCAATCTCTTTTTGATCAAGTTTTAAGACGCTATCTTTTATATGCGACCATTCTTCCTCAACTTGACGGGTAAATTCCTCTTTACCAAGATCATTAACCAATATTTTAATACGGGCTCGATACATATTATCTCTACGGCCAAATCGATTGTAGACACGCAATATTGCTTCAAGATAAGAGAGCAAGTGTTGCTTCTCCAAGAATGGTTTGATACTTGGTCCGATAAATGGTGTACGACCTAAGCCACCACCAACAATCACATTAAAACCAATTTCACCTGCATCATTTTTCACCAGATAAAGACCAATATCATGCACTTTTACAGCAGCACGATCTTCCGTTGCACCTGAAACTGCAATCTTGAATTTTCTGGGTAAGAATGAAAACTCAGGATGAAAGGTGGACCATTGTCGGATTATTTCACAATATGGCCTTGGATCTTCTAGCTCATCTTCCGCAATACCGGCAAATTGATCTGATGTGGTATTACGAATGTCATTCCCACTGGTTTGAATCGCATGCATTTCAACACTGGCAAGATCAGCCAATATGTCTGGTACCGTTTCTAGTGCGGGCCAATTGAATTGAACATTCTGACGAGTACTAAAATGGGCATAATTCTTATCGTACTTTCTGGAAATATGAGCCAGCATTCTTAATTGGTCGCTCGATAGCAAACCATAAGGAATCGCGACCCTAAGCATGGGCGCATATCGCTGAACATAAAGTCCATTCATCAAGCGTAATGGACGATACTCATCCTCAGTCAGTTTTCCCGCTAAAAAACGCTCGGTTTGGTCACGGAATTGAGCCACTCGTTCATCAACGATGGTCTGATCGTAGTTATCGTACTTATACATATGATTGGTGTATGTCCTACAGTTTTAACGGATGCGAAAGATAGCAGTAAGTTTTAAGACGGAAAAGGAATGGATTTTACTATATTTATTCGTAATTGTTATATAAAGCAGCCACTATTTTCGTCGGGTAGATAATAACTGAATTTAACGTAAAACAAAGACTTTGAGGCTAATTATTATTCTACGGTTTTTAATACAGTGAAAGGTGATAGCTTCGAGTTGTTATGAGCACTAAAATGCTCTGGATTGATTACTCAGAAAACTGATATTTCGCGAGCAGACTCCTGCCTTTACGGGTTAAATATCCTTCGGTATCGATAAATCCCTTGGTTTTCGCCATTTTGAATAAACTATCTGGTTGCTGCCTGGATAAATAAACTAGGCCATCACCGTAGCGACACTCCAAGACTTTGGCTATATCTGATTCTAAATCCTGATTTGGTTCTGATGATATGTTGCTCAACTCATGCCCCTATGACAAACTAATTATAATTTTAACTATATATATTATACAGTTATATAGTTTACTTAAATTTAAATGTCAAATTAATCTTGTATCTTGTGATGAGATAGACATATTTTTATGCTCAGACCTAAAAATAACTGATTTTTATGACTTTTAAGGTAGGTGTTGCTTCGCAAGATAGTCGTGAGTACGCATTTCCTCTAATCGGCTGATAGTTCGTTTAAAAGGCTCTTGTAACCGCGATCCAATGTAAAGCGCATCTGGATCTACCGCCGCAGTTATAATCAACTTAACGTTTCGATCATAAAACTCATCGACCAGTGTGATAAACCGTTTAGCTATATCATTGGCGTAATCATCCATAACCGGGATATTTGCCAATAATACCGTCTGATACTGCCTGGCAATTTCAATATAGTCTGCCGCACCTCTTGGCCCGTCGCAGATAGCCATAAAATCAAACCAAACTACACCGTCGCCACAACGCACTGTTTGAATAGATCGTCCTTCTATTTCAAGAGAAACCCCTTTTGTACCGGCATCAGGGCAAACATGTGTGAAGTCATCTACCAACATCGCATTTGCATGATCATCAAGAGGTGAATGGTATATTTCCGCTTGATCAAGAAACTGCAATCGATAATCAATGCCTGAATCAACATTAACGATAACAGTATATTTTTTTAATAGATCAATCGCAGGTAAGAACCGTTCTCTTTGTAATCCACCTTGATATAGCTGATCGGGATGTTGATTCGATGTAGTGACTAATACAACACCTCGTTCAAATAGAGCATCCAGCAAACCTGCCAACAACATTGCATCGGTGATATCTGCAACATGAAATTCATCAAAACAAAGCACCTGTGTTTTTTCAGCTAATCTATCAGCAACAATCTTCAGCGGACTTTCAATATTACCAAGTGACTGAAGTTCTTTATGTACGTTTTGCATGAAACGGTGAAAATGAATTCTTATCTTCTTTTCAATGGGTAAACACTCATAAAAACAATCCACCAGGTACGTTTTGCCACGACCAACACCACCCCAAAAATAGAGTCCCTTGACTTGCTTTTGTGGGTTTAATCCTAGATAAGATTTAATTCTATTTAGTAATACATTGTTTTTCTGTGGTGACTCACATAGTGAGTCATATAACTTTTGCAGATACATAACTGCCATTTCCTGTGCTGGATCGGTATTAAACCCTTTCAAGCCAAGATCATTTTTATATTTTTCTAATGGAGTCTGCATGTGTTATTACTTATCATGTATTTCGAACTCTGAAACTATTACTCTGCCACTTAAACAAAAATTAGCCATAAATAATATCATGACCCGACCATGCTGCCAGTAATAGTATTACTACTATTAGTTATTATTATTTTTCTACCCCAGTTTTGGGTGCAGAGGGTAATTAAACAATACAGTCAAACAATAGATGAACTCCCGGGAACTGGCGGAGAACTTGCCCAACATCTCATTACACGCTTTGAATTAGAAGATGTGTCTGTTGAAAAAACCGATAATGGCAATGACCATTATGATCCAGAGTCAAAAACAATTCGTCTCTCTGAAACTAATCACGATGGAAAATCATTAGCCGCAATAACAATCGCAACACATGAATTCGGTCATGCGCTACAACATCACACCAATTACAAACCGTTGCTTTTGAGAACGCAGCTAGCAAAGAAAGCAGCCGTCGCTGAAAAAGTCGCCTCAATTATTCTAGTTAGCCTGCCATTTACTTTAATCCTGGTAAAAATACCGGCAGTCACCTTCATTATGTTGCTGGCTGGTCTGACTATTATGTGCCTACCCATAATCCTGCATCTCTTTACTTTACCCGTTGAATTCGACGCCAGCTTTAATCGTGCCTTACCCGTATTAAGTGAAGGAAATTATGTTCCTGATTCAGCGATGCCCATTGCGAGAAAAATACTCTCTGCTGCTGCGCTTACTTATGTATCAGCATCCCTTGCAAGCCTGCTTAATTTTTATCGCTGGTGGGCGATACTTAGACGTTAATAAAAATAGGAAAATAAATTCAGATTTTATTTAATTATTGGTATCACTATCGTCAGGCAACGCTTTATTAACAAGATCATCTGATAAACGACGTTTGGTTTTCAAGTCTCCCAACTTTCTTATAGCTTCAACTTTTGCAATAAGATTACCTCGTCCATCAGTTAAGCGATTATATGCTGTGTCATATGCAGACTGGGCCTTGCCCAGTTTATCTCCAATATCTTCTAACGCAGTTACAAAACCAGTAAATTTGTCATACATATCACCCGCTTGCTTGGCTATTTCCTGTGCATTCTGGTTCTGGTACTCATAACGCCACATATTTTGAATGACCTGTAGGTTCATGCTCAATGTTGAAGGACTAACAAGAAAGATGCCGTTGTTAAAAGCATCCTGAAATAATTTCTCATCGTTTTCAAACGCTAACATCAACGCCGGTTCGATTGCGACAAACATCAGCACCATATCTAAAGAATTTACTCCCACTAGATCATCGTAACTTTTGCCTCGTAAATCACTGATATGTTTTCTTATTGAAGCAAGATGCTCTTTAAGAGCCAGTTGTTTATCTTGCTCATCTACTGCAGAGTAATATCGTTCATATGCATTTAATGAGATCTTCGAATCAATAATAACGTCTCTTTTATTTGGTAAATGCACAACGATATCTGGATAATATAATTTACCAGATTCATCACGGTAACTAGCCTGTGCTTCATACTCGCGACCATTTTTTAATCCCGAATCTTCCAACACTCTCTCCAGTATGACCTCTCCCCAATCTCCTCGCTTCTTACTCTCACCCTTTAACGCCTTGGTAAGGTTTATTGCATCTGTACTCATTTTTTCATTCAATGATTTTAGATTGGTGATTTCATGAAAAAGAGACAACCTATCTTTAGTTTCTTTATCGTAAACATCTTCGATCTTTTTACGAAAGTCACCCAGCTGTTCTCGCAAAGGGTTTAACACTTGGCCGATGTTTAATTTATTTTGATCTGTAAACTTTTTACTCTTTTCTTCTAGGATTTTATTGGAAAGGTTCTCAAAGGCATCCGTCATCTTATTTTCAGCTTGCTCCAACAAGATCAGTTTTTCTTGTGTTGCTTTTCTTTCTTCATCAAGCTTTGTGTACAGCTCTGCAATCGTAACCTTATTATTCTCTACATCCTTTTGTAGATATTTATTTGAATTCTCACGTTCCCGAATTGTGTTGTTGAGTTCTTCTATACGAGATTCTTTATTCTCGGTGCGCTCCTCTTCTACTGCTAATTTGCGGTACAGTTCATTATTACTTTCAGATAACTTGAGCACTTTGCTTCTATAAATTAACCACACAACAGCCAATCCCAAGACAAAGCCCAGAATCGCCGCCTGTAGCGAATAGTCATTTATTAATAATTCAATCATGTCTTGAATTGATCCTTCAGGATTTCCGTATTGATGCCGCTATTATTCTTAAGATTACTCACCTTACCTGATGAAACCCTAATATTAAATGCTTGCATCAGATTGTTAATTATATAAATAAAATGCACATATATATCGTTGCTTCAATGTATTTATTGTTTATAATCAATAATTAGTTGACAATACTAAAAGTATATTCATCCTTTTTACTCGGAACTAGATGAAACTAAAAGGCATTATCTTCGATGTGGACGGTACCATGGCAGATACCGAGGAAGTTCATCGCCAAGCTTTCAATCGAGCATTTCAAGAATTTGACCTTAGCTGGCACTGGTCAAAAACCGACTACTATAAGTTGCTTTTTATTTCAGGCGGTAAAGAACGCTTCAAAATTTGCCTGAATGAAGATAAAGAACTTAAAAGCAAAGTAAAAGACCCTGGCTTATTTATTAAAGAGTTACATCAGTGTAAGTCGAATCATTATCGTGAAATGCTGGCAACTGACCACATCCAACTTCGACCCGGTATTAAAAGGTTAATCAATGAAGCACAGAACGAAGGATTACGACTAGGAATAGCAACCAGTTCATGTTTAGCCAACTTGAATACTCTCATCAACACAACCTTAAATATCGATCCCAAAGAGATATTTAAGACTATTGTAAGTAGCGACACTGTTACAGATAAGAAACCTTCACCAGTTGCATATCAATGCGCACTTGCAGGTCTGGGATTAAACCCTGAATCTTGTGTCGCAATTGAAGACACCCGCAATGGCAATTTGGCGGCGCTTAGCGCAGGATTAAAAACGATAATTACGACTCACGCCTATACAACAGACAATGATTTTACTGATGCTTCATTAGTAGCAAACCACCTCGGTGAACCTGACAATGCGTTCACCGTTGCACAGGGCTATACTTATGACAAGTCATATGTCGATGTGGAACTCTTGGACAATATTATTTGCAACAGTCTTAACGATACCTCTGATTTTGACTTGCCTGAGATTGCATCAAATATTAATTAAGACATCTCCTAATCAGCCGAGTAATATAAAGCTGACATTTAATTCTCAAGTAAATATTATTTTTTATAAATAACAATGACCCTATCCGAATTTCGCTATATTGTTGCCGTCGCAAAAGAACTTCATTTTGGGCGAGCAGCGAAAAGGTGTTTTGTAAGTCAACCAACACTGAGTGTCGCGGTAAAAAAAATTGAGGATGAATTAGGTGTTACATTATTTGAACGACATCAGCATGAAGTTTCAATTACACCTATCGGCCAAATTATTATTAATCAGGCAGAGATAGTCTTAAATGAAACCAAGACACTAAAAGAGCTCGCGAAACAAAATAAAGATGAATTAAGTGGCGAATTAAAGCTTGGCGTAATCTACACCGTTGGCCCTTATCTACTGCCAAAGTTAATCCCTATTATTAGCAAGCAAGTCGCTGATCTGGTATTAATTATAGAAGAAGACTATACGGAGAACTTATTCAACAAGTTAAAAGCCGGTGAAATTGATGTTGCTGTTCTTGCAAACCCATTTGACCATCCCGGCATATGTACTGAGGTACTTTATCAAGAACCCTTTATAGTGGCTTTACCCAGCAATCATCCTTTGACTAAAAAGAAGAAACTCAAAGCAGATGATTTACTAGACGATACAATGCTTTTGCTGAAATCAGGTAACTGTTTTAGAGATCAAGTCATCAGGGTTTGTCCTTCTTGCATTAGCCCGACTGGGGATAACACACACCTTCAGAAAACACTTCAGAGCAGTTCAATTGAAACCATACGTCAAATGGTTGCAGCAGGAGCCGGTATAACAATACTTCCCAGCTCTTCGGTCAATGCTCAGTCCGGTTTAAATGGTCTGCTGGAATACCGTCCATTCACCAAACCTTCACCCTATCGCGAAATTATTATTGCCTATCGCAAATCCTTCCCAAGAATCAAAGCAGTTGAGTTCATTAAAGAATCAATTGTTAATTGCAAAATAATTACCTGAAATTTATTTCCTAAGTACAATAAACGCTGCAGCATTACCCCGAAGAATCAGAAACAAAAGCGAATCTTCTTTTTTGTCTACTGCTTTTAAAAATTGTTCCAGGTTTTTTATCGGTGCTTTATTAACCGATGTAACAACATCACCAGCTCTCAAACCGCTACGCCAAGCAATACTGCCACGTTCTACGTTTGCAACAATAACACCTTCTGTCTTTCCAAAATAAGGACTATCTTGTTCTATGTCACCAACCGAAACACCCTGCAATAATTCATTAACGGATCTTGGATCCGTGCTTGCCTGAGTTCTTACATCAACTGTCACAACAAACTCGGATTGTTTACCATCGCGCAACACTTTAAATTTAATTGTTTCGCCGACCGGCAATAAACCAATACGGTTTGCAACATCATTTGCATTAACAATATTTTTACCATCTATAGAAACAACAATATCACCTGTCTTCAAGCCGGCCTTACTCGCAGGAGAGTTATCTAATACTTCATTAATAATCGCCCCGCTTTGCTGATCAAGTCCAAAGGCTTCAGCAAGTGCAGGACTTATATCTTGCATACTAACGCCTAGATAACCGCGTTTAACTTCACCTGTATCAACCAGTTGTTCTGTAATCTGCATTGCAAGATTAATGGGGATAGCGAAACCTATTCCAATATTTCCACCACTTTGTGAAAATATAGCAGTATTAATACCGACTAACTCGCCTCGAAGATTAACCAAAGCACCACCTGAATTACCCGGGTTAATTGATGCATCCGTTTGAATAAAATCCTCATAGCCTTCTATACCTAGGCCAGATCGACCTAGTGCACTAACAATACCTGAAGTAACAGTCTGTCCAAGACCGAATGGATTGCCTATCGCAACTACGAAATCTCCCACGCGTAATGCATCT
>Ga0316202_10000991_pt1 | contig 24721 bp, 18 predicted proteins | sample 3monrhotite_MG_FD_204934 | JGI IMG/M metagenome (GOLD analysis project Ga0316202, IMG submission 204934) | Microbial mat bacterial communities from mineral coupon in-situ incubated in ocean water Damariscotta River, Maine, United States -... | ecosystem: Environmental > Aquatic > Marine >... | reverse complement strand
ACAGGATAAGGCGCTTAGCGAATAGTCGTTTGTGGTGCTTGCCCGCCTGTCCACCGCATTCGCATAGAGCGTGCTGATTATCCGCAGCCTGGATGATTTGAAAAACCGTTTGGCTAAGGAATGGAAACTGAATAAGTTATACAAGTGGCGCTCTGATTTAGTCCGTATTTGTTCGTTCTGATTGAACAAAAGCACAGGAATAGTCGTTTTATTTCGAGCTTTTGTGATTGAAGAACGGGCGAAGACGGCCTGAAGCAGAGATGCCAATTGTATAACTTATTCAGTTTCCATTCCTAAGGTGATTTTGATGATTCTGATCGTGCGTTATTTTGAGCGCGTGGTGGGTGTGGACTTCAAGACGTTTCTGGGTTTATTTCTGCTGGTAAATGCGGTGCAATAATCCTACTGTGTCTGTCATTTCCCTTGCCATGCAATGAATGTGGCGCAGACTAAAAGCCTAAGTCTCAAGTGTCACAGGTATAACAAAAACGCGCACAAAATAATATGGGCTGATATTTTACCGCTGGAGATACGATTTCAAGTTAAAGTATTTTTCAACACGATACTTTGAACTGGGTAATGCAGTGGTTTTGTTGGCATATCTTATAGTCAAGTGCGACATCTGCTTCCAAAGACTTTGATATTATGTAATTATTACTGCCAAAGTTTTGGCGTGAAATTTTCCCCGCTAGCGCCAACAGCGAAATAGCCATCAAGGTCTGCATTGCTCGTTGTTTTTCAAATTTCACAAAACTTCTCCCTTTGTGTCTCACTCGAAACCACTATTTTCTCTGTGGAAGAGAGGTGCAATGCAGCGATAAAATTACCTTTAAAGGGCTATGAACAGTGATATGAGGGTTACTAACATGGAAAATATAAAAAATGAGTAAAATGAAAATAAGCATATTAGGTATGGGGTATGTCGGTGCGGTTTGTTCCGCGTGTTTGTCAAAGAATGGTCATAAAGTCATTGGCGTTGATATTGACAAAACCAAGGTCGATATTCTCAATGAAGGGCGTTCACCGATTATCGAAAAGGATTTGGAAGAAACTATTGCTTTCGGTGTTGGCAATGGCTCATTGTCAGCGACAACTAACTCAATACAGGCGGTTCAAGAGACATCTGTCTCGATCATCTGTGTCGGCACCCCGAGCAACACTAATGGCAGCTTAAATCTTGATTACATCAGACAGGTCTGTGTGGAGATAGGTCAGGCGATAAAAAATAAAGAGGAACGCCATGTTATTGTGATGAGGAGCACCGTTTTGCCGGGCACCGGTTACGATCTTGCCATTCCAATGATCGAAAAATACTCGGGTAAAAAACTGGGTGAGGGTTTTGGTTATGTTTCCAATCCAGAATTTCTCCGTGAAAGTACGGCCATTTATGATTTTTACCATCCCCCGAAGACGATCATCGGAGAAAGTGACCCTGTTTCTGGTGACCTTATCACTGCCTTATATCAAGAGCTTGATGCACCGTTAATTCGCACTGAGATTCCAACGGCCGAAATGGTGAAATATGCGGATAACAGTTGGCATGCGACCAAAGTATCGTTTGGGAACGAGATTGGTAATATTGCCAAAGAGCTTGGAATAGACGGCCAAAAAGTGATGGATATTTTTTGTAAAGACATAAAACTCAATCTGTCTGCATACTACCTGCGCCCTGGTTATGCTTTTGGTGGTTCGTGTTTGCCTAAAGACGTCAGGGCAATCACCTACAAAGCGAAAAGCATGGATATAAATACGCCGCTATTAAGCTCTCTGCTTCCCAGTAATGAAGAACAGATCCGGCGCGCCTACAATATGGTCAAAGAAACAGGCAGCAAAAAAATAGGCATTCTGGGTTTGAGCTTTAAAGCGGGAACTGATGACGTCAGAGAAAGCCCTCAGGTTGCACTCGTGGAGCTGTTAATCGGTAAGGGGTATTCAGTAAAAATTTATGACCGCAATGTTAAAACAGCGACGATCACGGGTGGAAATAAGGAGTACTTGCTAAATCATATTCCCCATGTTTCCAGTTTGTTGACGGATCACTTTGATGAAGTGTGTGACCATGCTGATGTTCTTGTTGTTGGCAATAATGACAAAGAGTTTATCAATGTTGTCGATGAAATGGGTTCCGGGAAAAAAATTATCGATTTGATTCGTATTTCAGAGAAATGCAGCACGGATCAATACCAAGGAATTTGTTGGTGAAAAAATGTTTGGGCGCAAGGCGTTGCGGCCGAAAAATGAGGTTGGTAGACAGCGTCATTTTGGTTTTCTGTTCAATGTTCAGCTTAGATAGTCTGGCGATGGCAGCAGATCCTGCTGCCATCAAGCAAATAATGGCGCCAATAAAGCTGTTTTTTGTCAGCCCGGACGGGAATGATGACAATGCTGGGTATACATCACAGCATCCGCTAAAAACAATCAATCACGCTCTTCAAAAAGCAAGAGCAGGCGATACTGTTTTTTTGTTACCAGGAACCTATGAGCAGGATATAGAAACTGTACGCAGTGGTAACGCAAGGTATCCGATACGGATTACGGGCACTCGCGAAGCCATTGTGCAGGGTGCAGGGAAAAGCTATGTGATCGATATTCGTCATAGTCATGTTGAATTAAGCAACTTTACCGTAGATGGAAAAAATGGACCGGGAGATAAGCTTGAACATTATCGTGACAAGCTGGTGTATATCAAAGGACAGAAGGGTATCGGTATAAGTAACGTGCGTTTATTCGGCATGAAACTGCAAAATGCCTATGGTGAGTGTGTCCGTATCAAATATATGGCAACAAATAATGAAGTTGCCCATAACCATATTCAACACTGTGGTCTCAGAGATTATGTTTTCAACCGGGGGAAACACAATGGTGAAGCCATTTATATCGGCACAGCACCAGAGCAAATTCTCGAAGATGTGAATCCATCAAAACAAATAGACCAGTCCAATGGTAACTGGATACACCACAATTACATCTCGCCCTATGGCAGCGAATGTGTCGATATAAAAGAAGGCTCAAGACAAAACCTTGTCGAATATAATATTTGCACTAACCAAAAGGATAAGAACGTTGGTGGTATATCCATTAGAGGAAATGACAATACCATTCGTTACAATACGGTTTTTTCCAACAAAGGTGCAGGTATTCGCCTTGGCGGCGACACCGAAATTGATGGCATAAATAATAGGGTCTATGGCAATTATCTGCATGACAATGCGGCTGGAGGGCTGAAAATCATTCGTAGTCCCCAGAAAAAAGTCTGTAATAATACCATTATCACCCTGCCTGGACAAAAAAAAGTGCGTACTAAAAATATACCGATATCTGGTTTTCTGAAAGCGTGTGAGGACTAGAGAATGGCAGGGTATTTGATCTATTTTCTTCTTTTGGTTATTGCAGCACTACACTTGCCTGCATACTATTTTGATTCGGCGGCAACACAATTTGTCTTTGCTTTGGGTGTTATTGCTATCTGGCGCTATAGTTGGGCAATAACACATTTCACACGCTCACTCATATTTCGAAAAATAGTTTTCCCCAAATGGCGTCGTCAAACTATAGAGATGGATACGGCAGCGGACCCGTCCCATGTGTTCTTTTTACTAACAACATTCCGTATTGGTACAGATGTAACCGCGCAGGTCTATCGCGAAGCTTTTAAGGAAGCGATTCGATGCAATTTGCCCGTAACCATTGTGGTATCTATTGTCGAGATGAGCGAAGAAAAACTCATCAAGAATATTTTTCAGGCGCATACACCACCCTCCCGAGTCAAATTAAAAATAGTGCGTATCTCGGGCACAGGTAAGCGTGATGCATTGGCGGCTGGGTTTCGTGCTATTGCCAGTACGCCGGTAGACAAAAGTACGGCGGTAGCGTCCGTCATTGACGGAGACTCCATTCTGACTCCTGGTTCTACATTGGCCTGCGCGCGTCTTTTCGCTTTGAATCCCAGGCTGGGTGCATTAACCACTGATGAAGTGTGCAATCTGCTTGGCAGTGACTTTGTCACCAGTATTTATCGGCGTTGGTACAGTATGCGTTTCGCCCAGCGCCACGTTTATATGTCTTCCATGGGGTTATCTCGTCGGGTATTGACGTTGACTGGGCGTATGTCCATGTTCCGTGCCAGCTTGATAAGCGATGCGGATTTCATCAGCGGTGTTCAATATGATCATATTGATCATTGGCGACTCGGCAGGTTTCGTTTTTTGACGGGAGATGATAAATCTTCATGGTATCATCTGCTGAAAAATGGCTGGCAAATGTGGTATGTGCCAGACGTGCAAATCATCACCATTGAAGAACCACCTCACCCTAACTTTTTCATTGGTGCCAACACACTTATGCGACGTTGGTTTGGCAATATGTTGCGCACCAATAGCCGGGCACTCAAGGTGCCGCGTAAAACGATGGGTACCTTTGTCTGGTGGAATTTGCTGGATCAACGCCTCTCCATGTGGACATCACTGTTTGGTTTTTTTGCCGCGATTATCGGTGCTTACAAATTTGGTGCGGCACTTGTGCTTATATATGCTTGGTGGATTGCTTTTACACGTTATGCTCAATCCTTGATGTTATTATCGTCACGTAAAAAAATCAGTATCACCTGGCCTTTTCTGATCTATTTCAATCAAATTTATGGTTCTCTGGTAAAAATTTATGTGCTCAACCACTTAAGTAAACAAAAATGGACACGCCAGAAGACTACGCTGGCACAGGGTGGAAATAAATTTGACCGCTGGTATCAGCAATCGAGCTCCAATGTATCACTGGTAGCGGGTTTAATTCTGTTTGTTACCAGTATTACCTTTATCACTGGTGCATTCAATATCAGTGATATCTATCAGTATTTTCTGGCAGTTGGCGATCATCTGAATAGATCGATATAAAATGCCACAGGTGAAAAAGTAAGTTACATCGTTAAAAACCCCTGCCAAACACGAATGACATTCAAAAGAATATATAACCATGCCAACTCAAATAACTCATGAAGCTGAACAATCGCGTCAACACGCACGCTACCAGATTCCCGTCAAACTTATTTTGGCAGGTCGGAAATGCACGATAGATAATTGGTCTATCTCGGGTTTTTCAATTAAACATCTACCGGAAACGGTTATTCATAAAGGGCCTAATAAAGGAAAATTATTTTTTGATTTTTTGGACTTTGAAACCTGTGTGAATGTTGAGTTTGAAATAACTTGGCATAATGAAGACAAATCAGAGGCTGGTTGCCGCTTTGTGAATCTGGCACCTTCACAGCTATCACTACTTCATTATGTGATTAACGCCTACTTGGCCGGGGAAGTTGTCAGCAACGGTGATTTGATCAATGTATTGCGACGGGATAATTACACAAAAGAGCGTGATAATAAGCTAAAAACCTTGTCAATGGGTAAAGTGCTAGGACAGAGAATACGGCAAATATTCGGTTATCTTATGCTATTGGCAACCATCGCCTCATTATTGCTGTTTATTACTTATACGCTATATCAGCGTATGTATGTGGTAGAGAGTCTCGCAGCCGTTGTGGATGCCCCTGTGGTGGTTATACGAGCACCTCAGGCCAGCTATTTTCATTTAATAACAAGCGATAAAAATTCCAATGTCAGTCGTGGAAAGGTCATAGCATTGACCCGATTGATCGGGGGAGGGAGTAATAGCATTGAAAGTCCTTGCGATTGCTCTATCTTGGCTTTCCATGTTCTGGATAAACAATTTATAGACCGGGGTGAACCCGTCATGACATTGTTACCCAACGATGCTCAGTTATATGTTAATGCAAAAATAAGTTACGAAGATGTAAAAAAAATCACGATAAATCAGCCAGCTGAAATTCGTCTTGCGAATGGCGCTATTAAAAAAGGTTTTGTCAGAGATGTGAAGGTCAGTGAATCCATAGAGAAACAACATGCGACACCACTTGCCAGTACACCCATCAGCCCTATCGAATATGTGGATGTATTGATTGCTACTGAAGAGCCACTGGACACCAAGAACCTGGGTGCAGTAGCCACGGTAAGGATTGATACTTTTTCTTCTCCTTTTGTTGCGCAATGATCATCACAGTGAAACCAAAGTATTTAGTATGTGGCGATAGAATCAACGTTCTTTCAAGTGCTTTTTTTGTGGTGGTTATGTTGTTTGTGGTCACTCCTGCTTATACCCAGGAGATGGGTCATACTGACAAGCTGAAAGCAACGCTGTCTGACTACCAGAATATGGACTGGTCTCGATATACTGTTGAAGCTGTCAGGCAACGTATTCCCAAGAAAATGTATGGCTCTGATGTGGAATCATTATTGTCTGCCCGACTGTATTTTATTGGTAGTCAGAATATTCAGGAAATGCAAGAAGTCTGGCAGGCCAATGAAATCTCCCGACCCAAAACCATTGTGGTGGCTAATGGTGTATACGATGTCGCTGACCTTCATCGCTTGATTAATGATGATAGCGTCATTGAGAAAACAAAGGAGGATACATATCTTTTTCGGCAATCCATCTATGTTGCTCCCACTGCTAGCCTGGTGATTCGTGATGTTTCGATACGCTTGTCAATACATCATGGTGTATTCCTGGTAACTGATGGCCAGTTATTCGTTGCCGATGCAATTATTACTTCATGGGACGAGCATGCGGAGAATGAAGGGAAAAGAGAAAATATTCTGGACAGTGAACTTCTGCTCTATGGTCGTCAAACCCCCAGGCCCTATATCCTGATGAATGAAGGCTCACATTTATATATGGCCAACTCCAGAATTAACGGCCTAGGGTATAAAGGGCAACGAGGTACTTTTGGTTTATCAATATCCAAACGGCCTCCGGTTGTCACGCACCGCTTGCATGGATATATTCGTGCTCGTGCCAAACCCACTGGCTGGCTTATAGGGAATACTTTCACTAATAATTTTTTTGGTTTTTATAGTAATCGGGCTGATGATGTACTGCTGCTAGGCAATGTGTATTACGATAATGTCATCTACAATATTGATCCTCATGATTATTCCAACCGTCTTCTCATTGCCAGGAATCTTACCTATAACGCCCAAAAAGCTCATGGGATTATTATCTCGCGTGAAGTCAGTGATAGCATCATTGCAGAAAATCTTAGTTTCTCTAACTACGGTTCTGGAATCATGCTTGATCGGAACAGCAATAACACACTGGTATATGCCAACCTGACAATAGGCAATGAAGGGGATGGAATTGCCATATTTGAAAGTGATTATAATCTTGTTATGGGTAACATAACGGCTCAAAATGTGCGTAATGGCATTTACGTTCGTAATAGCGATCATGTGAATGTAAAAAATAATTTTATTTTTAGAAACGGTTCTTCTGGAGCAGAAACAGCTGTTGTCGATATTGATAATCTTGAAACCAGAAATTTCGTGTTAGACCCCTATCATAAATCAACGTCGGTTCTGTATGAGGGGAATCGATTTGATAGTAACTTGAGTGCTGCGCTCACAGCCAAGAACAATAGTATTGTCACTGTAAAAAATAATAAATTTGATAATTCAGGCCCCATATTTTTTGGAGGCGAGCTTGCTCCCTTTGCAGAAAAGTTGTTCCGTGAAAATAATGACGCCACGACAGGCTCTGAAGCTAATTTTATGACTCCTCAGGTGGTAAAGCCATGAGGTGTATGCTCCTGACATTGGTTTTATCCACGCTTATCTATCCCAGTGTATTGTCAGCAGGCGAAGTTTTAAAACAATACACAACAGAAGAGCGCCAATTGGAACAAACAAAGTTCACGATTATAAAAGAGCTTGCAGAAATGGGTGTCAATAGTGCCTATGCTGTGCTTGCAGAAATGGGTGAAGATCGGCCTCTTGTGAATCCTCCATCTCAAGATCAACTCATCCATTGGTATACGTTTTCTGCACAAAGCGGCAATGCTAATGCGCTGTTATGGTTGGGCCACTATTTTTTACATGGCATGGGGAAAAACACAGGCAGGGAATACGACGCGCTTATATTACTTGCTGCCGCCTCGATCCTGGGTAGTGTAAAAGCGACTAATGATCTCGTGCTCATTCCCAAGGTTCTTGGTGTCAGCTATACACAACTGGAAAAAGCATTCCACGAGGCAATGCAGAACCTGTCAAAGGGGCAGGCGATTGATTGTAGCTGGCTTGAATGTGATCCGGCATTTTCAGAGCAGGTCAATCTTGTGAGTAATGGGTTATCTCAAAAAACAGAAATTTTTCGTGATAACTGGCAGCAATCCAATATAACAAGTGTCTATCAATACCTTAAGTTGCTGGACACGGAAAAATTGTTGGCTCAGTCAAATAATACTTCCGCCTTGAAGGAGGAAATGAAAACAGAAAATATCGGGAAACTTAAAAAGAACGAGCGGATGGCACGGGAAAGACGATTGGCTGAAAATCCAGACTGGGAAATGGAAACTTATCTGGATCGTTTAAACAGTCGAAGACTTTCTGCGCAAGACGCTTTGAAACATTATGAAAATCAGGATTTTATGCGGCTTGAAAAAGACATTCGTCACACTATAGATTTGATTAATTTTCACCGCGACTCCAATGCTCAAGTCAGTTATGAAGAAGTGCTCCAGCAGATGAGAAAAGCTCCCTAGTATGTTATTTAATCAGCATTACTTACCCACCATTTTTTTTGTCGTATGTCTGTGGATGCCTTTTAGTCATGCCAGCCAGGATATTGGCATTGTGCAAAATGAGCGAAGTTATTACCTGAATTTCCGTGGTTATGACAATCTAGGTATGCAAGGTGTTAGCGCAGGAGGTCTTGAGCAAACTGCGGCTGATATTAAGTTAGGTTTACGAGCCAAGTATGATTTAAGCACTAACTGGTTGTTACGTTTCGATACGCGCGTTGTGGGATTGGGAAGAAATATATACAAACGAGAGGACTCTGGATTTTCCGGCGAAGCTTACCTGGAAGTAAAGCGGTTTTATTTCAGACGAAACCAGATTTTGGATTATGCTCCATCACTTTCCATTCATGTAGGGCGACAAACATTTCGCGACAACAATGGCTGGAATTATGACACCGAACTAGATGCAGTCAGGCTGGATTTCAATCGTACTTTATTGCAATGGCAGCTCGCTTATGGTGGCCGTTTTTTCAGTTATCGATTAGGTGATGAGGAATACAGTCTCAATATTGATGATAGCCGTTTTCTGCTGGCAGAACTGAAGTATCAATGGCATTACAAGCATTATATTGGCGTATATGGATTAAATGAGCGAAATAGCGTTGCAGAAGATCAAACAGGACGCCACTTTAATGCGAATGAAATCATTCAGCCGCGTAGCCGTTTAAACTGGTTTGGCGTTCAAGCCTATGGCGAGCGCGTCTCCCGAGAGAGCGTATTCGAATATAGTGGTACGTTGGCGATGCTGTCTGGAGACACGCAAAGACTGAGTGTTTCCAGGTTGCCAGATAATGACAGATATATTACATCCTACGAGAATCAAACCGTAAAAAATGGTATTGCCATTGATATAAAATTTATCTGGAGAAATACAGCGCAGGGTTTTTCTTTAGGCTTTAATTATGCAGCGGCCAATGGGGATGGCACTGGAAATTCATTAAGCCAATACAATCAACCCAGCATCGCCAGCAACAAAAAACGTGTGCTGGGAACAACTCGCTATCGTTATTATGGGGAAGCGCTCAATCCGAAATTATCCAACCTGCATATCCTTACTTTAACCGCAGGCTATCCCTTGTCCCCATTTTTTTGGTTTGAGTCAGCTTATCACTACTATCGCCAGGACAGAGTGTTGCCGTACATTGAAGCATCCAGTCCGAGTCTGGCTCCTAATGGACAGTCTTCTGATATTGGCCAGGGACTGGATTTTATTTTTGGCGGTACAGTGAGGAAGGATCAACAGGCGCAATTAATTATCTCCGGCTTTTGGGGGGGGGAAGCCTTTGATGAAGTTGCCTCAGAAAAAGCTATTTACCGGGTATTGATCGATTATCGTGTGTTTTTTTAGCAAATGACCACTCCTGTTAGAAAACCACCGTTTATTTTTATGAGGCCAGCATGACGAGATGCTCCAATAAAAAAAAATTGCTCTCTTTTTCGGGGTGTGGCATGGATTTTCTGTGGGTATCCCGAAAATTTGCAATACTGGTTTTTATTTTTCTCTTTACCGGTTGTGCAGATTTACGTATGGCAAAAACAGAGTTTGACAACCAAAAATATCAGGCAGCCCGTTTACACTGGACGGCTTTAGCGCAAAAAGGTTTTCCGCAAGGAGAGGTCGGTTTAGGTCGATTGCTTATTATTGCCCAGGAAAATCAGGTCTATAACGAACAGATATACAAAGAGGCGCTGAAACTGTTTCATTCGGCCTATGAAAAAGGCTATGTCACCGCAGTTTATGATATTGGGCTAACCTATTTGAAGCAGGCGAAACAAACCGGTATCACTTCTCAATATCAGAAAGCCTATTTTTGGTTAAGCAAAGCCTCAGCTGTTGGTCGGACCAGCGCTGACATTCATCTTGCCGATATGGAGCTGGATGGATTGGGTACCGAACATGATACAGAGCGCGCGTTAACACGTTACAAAAACCTGGTTGCCACCGAGCATGCTGCTAAAGCAGCCAGTCGATTGGGAAGAATCTATTTCCAGGGTATCTATGTCGACCGAGATGAACAACAAGCATTATATTGGTATCAACAAGCCATAGCGCTGGGTGATGTTTCGGCGGAGCTTAAGTTGGCGCAACTTTATGAGGCAGCGCAAAGTGATGTAAAAGATCTTAAGCTTGCCATGGCCCTGTACGAAAAACTGGCAAAAAGCGGTAATGTAACGGCAGCATACAAGCTTGCCCGGTTAATTGAAGACAGTGAACCTCTTAATGCCGGGGTTCCTTCTTCCTCCGCCTTGCACTGGTATGTTGTGGCGGCAGAGCAGCAGCATGCATTGTCCCTGCTTCGTTTGGCAAGAGTCAAACTTGAGAATAGTCCATCGTCCCAAGATAGTCAGGAAGCATTAGTCACTTATCAGAAACTTTCAGAACAAGGTATTGGCGCAGCAAGTTATCACTTGGGGTTGGCTCATGAAAAAGGCCTGGGCACATCGCAAAATGACCACGAGGCATTTAAATGGTATACCAAGTCGCTCGAACAAAATTATGTGCGTGCGGAGTTGCGTTTAGCGGGACTCTACGCCAGAGGCCATGGGGTTACACAAAATTTAAAAACAGCCCAGGATATATACCAGCGTTTTGCGCAACAAGGTGACATTAATGCTGCCTATCGGTTGGCAGAGTTACTGAAAGTAGTGGGCAATCCTGGGCAAGCCCATAAATGGTATGATTTTGCCGCGAAAAATGGTCACTTGCCTTCCATGTATGCATTGGGGCTCATGTTGAGCCAATCCAGTAACAAGCAGGATACTGAAGAGGCAAAGCGGCAACTTGTTGAAGCGTCAACGCAAGGATATCACCTGGCGACCCTCTATTTTGGTGAAAAGATATTCTATGGATGGAGTGAACCTGCAAATAAAACCAGAGGCCTCTCTCTCGTACTCAAGGCGGCCCAACATAATACACCAAGGGCTGTAAATACCGCGTTAGCACTCATGGATAAAATGAGCGACCCAAGCAGCATTAGGTTGGCGAGCACTTGTTCAAAACAAGTGCTCAAAAAAATGCCACAGTGGTTTTTGTGTACCGATAAAGTTCCTGGAAACCTGTCAAAGTAATAATGTCGAATGATGACGTAGTTGAGTCAACACCTATTCTTATGTGGATTAAGCGTTTATAACACGCCACTTGTCAGTGCCACGACTTGAGGTGTTTATTCGGAGGTTTAAACCCCTGGATTCCGGTTAAAAATATGCCGGAATAACGCTGTTCTCAGTAAAAAATACTAACAGAGTGATTCAATCTTTAATTTACATTCTGATGTACAAGCAGAATGTCGAATAAAGAAAGAAGGTATTTTTGATGACTCTTTTTTGTGTTGTTTGGCATGGGTTTTATTTCACGGTTTTGATCGGAATTCCTGCAATGCGGGCTTGCCATTCGGCAGGTCCGGTTTGATGTACGGAGTTGCCTTGTGTGTCCACGGCCACGGTGACCGGCATGTCTTCCACTACAAATTCATGGATGGCCTCCATGCCCAGCTCCGGGAAGGCAATCACCCGGGATGAACGAATAGCCTTGGAGACCAGGTAAGCTGCACCGCCGGTAGCAATGAGGTACACGGCACCGTGTTTTTTGATGGACTTGATCGCAGCAGGGCCGCGCTCGGCTTTGCCTACCATGCCGATCAGGCCGGTTTTTTTCAGGATGGTGTCGGTGAATTTGTCCATGCGTGTGGCGGTGGTGGGGCCGGCAGGGCCAACAGCTTCATCACGCACCGCGTCTACCGGGCCGACGTAATAAATAAAGCGGCCGTTGAGGTCGACGCCATCGGGCAGTGGTTCATTGTTGTTGAGCAAGGCTACCAGGCGCTTGTGTGCGGCATCGCGTCCAGTGAGCAGCTTGCCGGAAAGCAGCAGGGTTTCTCCGGGTTGCCAGTGAGCAATGTCATCGCGGGTAATCGTATCGAGATTGACCGGTCGTGCTGTTTCTTTTCCGGCGAGGGCGATTTTTGGCCAGTCTGCCAGACTGGGGGCTGTCAGTTGTACCGGACCGCTGCCGTCTAACGTGAAATGAATATGTCGGGTGGCAGCGCAGTTGGGAATCATGGCGACGGGTTTGGAAGCGGCGTGGGTGGGGTAATCGGTGACCTTGATGTCCAGCACGGTGGTGAGTCCGCCTAACCCTTGTGCACCGATGCCCAACGCATTCACTTTGTCGAACAGTTCCAGGCGTAATGCTTCTGCGGTGTTTCGTGCGCCGCGTATACGCAATTCCTGAATATTGACAGGGTGCATCATGCCTTCTTTGGCGAGCAGCATGGCTTTTTCCGGGGTGCCGCCAATGCCCAGGCTAAGGATGCCGGGCGGGCACCATCCGGCACCGAGTTTGGGTACGGTGTCCAGCACCCAGTCGATAATAGAGTCGCCGGGGTTGAGCACCGTGAATTTAGCTTTGTTTTCCGAGCCGCCACCTTTTGCAGCGACAATGATGTGGAGCTTGTCTCCGGGCACCAGCTCAGTATGAACGACAGCAGGTGTGTTATCGCCGGTATTTTTGCGAGCACCGGCCGGGTCGCTGACTACGGAAGCTCGCAGTGGATTGTCGACATCGGTGTAGGCACGGCGTACGCCTTCATCCACCATTTCCTGCACCGACAATTTGCCTTCCCAGCGCAGATTCATACCGACTTTGAGAAATACCACCACGATACCGGTGTCCTGACAAATGGGTCGATGACCCTCGGCGCAGAGGCGTGAGTTAACCAGAATCTGCGCGATAGCATCCCGGGCGGCGCAGGATTCTTCGTGTTCATAGGCAGCGTTGAGTGCGTGAATGAAGTCGGGGGAATGATAATAAGAAATGTACTGGCAGGCGTCGGCAATGCTGGTAATAAAATCGGTTTGACGAATGGCCGGCATGACTTTGGTCCTTGTTCTGGATTGGCTAACCAGCCTGGGCCTGTTGCAGGAATGATGCAACAAAGCTGGGCGTGTATTACGGCAAACTTTATTGCGCACGCGTTTACTTTTTACCATATTAAGCCAGTGGTGCTGTTGACACAACGAGGCGTATCGAGCAGACTTACGCGCTTCTTTTCGAGGAGGGGTTCCCGAGTGGCCAAAGGGATCAGACTGTAAATCTGACGGCTCTGCCTTCGGTGGTTCGAATCCACCCCCCTCCACCAATAAGTGATCAGTTTCGAGTGGCTGGTCAGCAGAAATTGAAGGAAAGAATGAGAGGAATGCGGTTGCCAGCGGACGTTGCTGGAGACTGGTTTCTCGTAACTGATTTCATGCGGGTGTAGTTCAACGGTAGAACTTCAGCCTTCCAAGCTGACTATGTGGGTTCGATTCCCATCACCCGCTCCAGTTGGTAAGTAGGCAGCAATATCAGCAGTTGGCAGGTTCCCTAGAGCGGGGCTGCGACAGGCAGGTTTAGAGCGGCTCATGTAGCTCAGGGGTAGAGCACATCCTTGGTAAGGATGAGGTCCCCGGTTCAAATCCGGGCATGAGCTCCAGTTTTGTTGATGACTGTGTTGTTACGCAGTCAGTTTGGCTGAATTAGTATTAAGCGGGTAGATAGTTAACCTTTTTGGCATAACTTAATTTAGAGGAAGAGGGTCGGTCGATGTCCAAGGAAAAATTTGAACGCAATAAACCGCACGTCAACGTAGGCACGATAGGCCACGTTGATCACGGCAAAACCACGCTGACAGCAGCTTTGACCAAAGTCATGGCCGAAAAACACGGCGGTGAATTCAAAGCCTACGACCAGATCGACGGCGCCCCTGAAGAGCGAGCGCGTGGTATTACCATCGCCACCGCCCACGTGGAATACGAAAGTGACGAGCGTCACTATGCCCACGTTGACTGCCCCGGCCATGCTGACTACGTGAAAAACATGATTACCGGTGCGGCCCAGATGGACGGTGCTATCCTGGTTTGCTCCGCCGCAGATGGCCCTATGCCCCAGACCCGTGAGCACATCTTGTTATCTCGTCAGGTGGGTGTTCCTTACATCGTTGTGTACATGAACAAAGCGGACATGGTGGACGACGAAGAACTCATCGAACTGGTGGAAATGGAAATCCGCGAATTGCTGGACACCTATGACTTCCCGGGTGACGACACCCCGATCATTGTGGGTTCTGCGCTGAAAGCACTGGAAGGTGATGAGTCCGATATCGGCATACCCTCTATCCTTAAACTGGTCGAAGCGCTGGACAGCTATATTCCGCTGCCTGAGCGTGCTGTAGACGGTGACTTCCTGATGCCGGTAGAAGATGTTTTCTCTATCTCCGGTCGTGGTACCGTGGTGACCGGTCGAATCGAACGCGGCATCGTCAAGGTCGGCGAAGAAATCGAAATTGTGGGTATCAAAGATACCGCGACAACGACGTGTACCGGCGTAGAAATGTTCCGCAAACTGCTTGACGAAGGTCGGGCTGGCGACAACGTTGGTGTCCTGTTGCGAGGCACTAAGCGTGAAGATGTTGAACGTGGTCAAGTATTGTGCAAGCCGGGTTCCATCAAACCGCATACTGAATTTGAATGTGAAGTCTACATTCTGAGCAAAGACGAAGGTGGACGTCATACTCCGTTCTTCCAGGGTTATCGCCCGCAGTTTTATTTCCGTACCACGGATATCACCGGAGCCTGCGAATTGCCAGAAGGCACAGAAATGGTCATGCCGGGTGACAACGTGAACATGAAAGTAAAACTGATTGGCCCCATCGCCATGGAAGAAGGTCTACGCTTCGCGATTCGCGAAGGTGGCCGTACCGTGGGTGCGGGTGTGGTCGCAAAAATCATCGAGTAACACCGTTTGTTATAAAAAAGAGATGACTCGTTAATGGGCGTGCGGTATGATCGCGCGCCCGTGAATTTGTTGCATCTTGATAATGCAGGAATGTGAACGCTTTTTAGGCCAGTAGCTCAATTGGCAGAGCAGCGGTCTCCAAAACCGCAGGTTGGGGGTTCGATTCCCTCCTGGCCTGCCACTACAGCTCGCTGTGGCTGATGGCAGTAGCGTGGCTACGGCTCAGCTTATACAGACTGCTTATTAGTTTTAAGCAGGTAGGTGCTTGGTGGCAGGCAGGCTGAAAAAAAATTTTGTTGTACGCAGTTTGGGATATCGACATTGGACAAGTTTATATTGACGGTAGCGGTGCTTCCGATAGCTGCGGCGATCGGTGGCTTCTATTACTTTGAAGATTATCCGCAATGGATGCGAGTTATTGTGTTGCTGGTGGCGGTAGGTATCAGCGGTATGATTGCTTTGCAGACGGCGCTGGGTCAGACGGCCTGGGCGTTTCGGCGTGATGCGATTATCGAAGTACGGAAGGTGGTTTGGCCGACGCGCAAAGAAACGACACAGACCACAATGATTGTGTTGGTGGTGGTGATTATCATGTCACTGCTGTTATGGGCGCTCGACAGTATATTGGCCTGGGTAGTTCGTGCCTTAACCAATTGATTGCGACGGGCTGGGGATAGTACTGGCCGGTTAACGAGGAAGACGATAAATGGCAATGCGGTGGTACGTGGTACACGCCTATTCGGGTTTTGAAAAGCAGGTTCAGCGTTCCCTGACGGAGCGCATTAATCGTATGGGCATGGAAGACAGCTTTGGTGAGGTTTTAGTGCCTACGGAAGAAGTGGTCGAGATGCGTGAGGGCACAAAGCGCCGTAGCGAACGTAAATTTTTCCCCGGTTATGTATTGGTACAGATGGAATTAAATGACGCTTCCTGGCATTTGGTGAAAGACGTGCCCAAAGTATTGGGTTTTATCGGTGGTACCGGCGATCGGCCGACCCCGATTACCGACAAGGAAGCCGATTCCATTCTGCAGCGTGTGCAGGAAGGTGTAGAGAAACCGAGGCCCAAGGTATTGTTTGAGCCGGGCGAAATGGTGCGCATTATTGATGGTCCCTTCAACGACTTTAACGGTGTCGTTGAAGAGGTGGATTACGAAAAGAGCAAGATGCGTGTATCGGTTTTGATTTTCGGTCGTTCTACGCCGGTTGAGCTGGAGTTTGGGCAGGTCGAAAAGGGTTAACGTTTAGAAAAAAGAGTGAAAAATATAAGGCGACTTTTTCTTTTCCCTTATATTTTTTTATCTGTAGTTAACGGGGAGCCGCAAGGCGCTTGCACCCACTTAGGAGTAAAACATGGCAAAGAAGATTGAGGCCTATATCAAGCTGCAGGTTCCTGCAGGTCAGGCCAACCCCAGTCCGCCTGTGGGCCCGGCATTGGGTCAGCATGGCGTGAACATCATGGAGTTCTGTAAGGCGTTTAACGCACAGACGCAGAGCATGGAGCAGGGTTTACCGATCCCCGTGGTGATTACCGTTTATAGTGATCGTAGTTTTACTTTTATCACCAAGACTCCTCCGGCCTCCGTGTTGCTGAAAAAAGCCGCCGGTATTGCCAAGGGCTCTGGTGTACCAAATCGCGACAAGGTGGGCAAGATTAGTCGTGCCCAGTTGGAAGAAATCGCCACTACCAAGATGCCGGATCTGAATGCTACTGATATGGATGCTGCTGTACGCATTGTTGCGGGCACTGCCCGCAGCATGGGTCTTGAAACTGAAGGGGTGAGCTAATGACACTTTCAACAAAAAAGTTATCCAAGCGCGCCAAGGCAATCAGCGAGAAACTGGAAGCGGGTAAAAATTACGCAATTGATGATGCGTTAGCCCTGCTTAAGGATTTGCCGCCAGCTAAGTTTGCCGAGTCCGTTGACGTAAGCGTCAATCTTGGCGTGGATGCTCGTAAGTCTGATCAGGCTGTGCGCAGCGCCACAGTGTTACCGAATGGTACCGGTAAAACGGTGCGTGTTGCAGTATTTGCCCAGGGTGCCAATGCCGATGCGGCCAAAGAAGCCGGTGCGGACATCGTCGGTATGGATGATCTTGCTGCCGAAGTGAAAAAAGGCAACATGGAATTTGATGTGGTCATTGCTTCCCCGGACGCCATGCGCGTAGTAGGTCAGTTGGGTCAGATTCTTGGTCCTCGTGGCCTGATGCCAAATCCCAAAGTGGGCACGGTGACGCCGGATGTAGCGACTGCAGTAAAAAATGCTAAGGCAGGTCAGGTGCGTTATCGCATCGACAAGGCCGGTATCATTCATTGCCCTATCGGCAAGCTCAGCTTTGAAACGCAGGCTTTGCGCGAAAACCTTGAAGCCTTGCTGGCGGATTTGCTGAAGGCCAAGCCCAGCTCCGCCAAGGGCGTATATATGAAAAAAGTGACTGTATCCAGCACAATGGGTCCGGGCATTATTGTTGATAAATCGTCGTTGCCAATCTAGGTCACCACGATACGACAAAACAGAATTTGAGGGCGTTGGTTCTTTTTTAAAACGAATGTTTTGAGAGAATCACCTGCCGTCAAAGACCGCAGGTGCAAGTCGGTTGAGTAGTGTGAGGACCGATGCGCTTAATGGCGTTGCCAGCCTGCGCAGATGGTGTTGCCCCGGTAGATTTTCCTGGGTCACGCTGTAAAGAGTGCTGGTGAAAGTCGGCACGTAGTACAGGTGGGAAAGACAAACGTCTAACCCATTCTTTGTTAATAAATAGTGTTAACGACTGGAGGTGTTTCAGTGGCTCTGAATTTAGATCAGAAAAAAGCAGTAGTCGCCGAAGTCGCCGAAGTCGCAGCTAATGCGCATTCCGCTATCGCCGCTGAGTATATTGGTTTGACGGTAGAGGACATGACGGCTTTGCGGGTGAAAGCCCGTGAAGAAAATGTCTATTTGCGCGTAGTAAAAAACACCCTGGCGCGTCGCGCATTTGAAGGTACTGACTTCGAATGCATGAGTGACGCCATGGTGGGTCCGTTGGTTTTGGCGTTTTCGCAAGAAGACCCTGGTGCCGCTGCCCGTGTTATTTCTAATTTTGTAAAAGGAAATGACAAACTGGTGGTGAAACTGGTGTCTGTTAGCGGACAGTTGCTGGATGCAGACGATATTAAACGTCTGGCCAGTATGCCAACCAAGGATCAGGCAATCAGCATGTTGATGTCGGTGATGAATGCGCCGGTAGAGAAACTGGCACGTACGTTGAACGAAGTGCCAAGCAAGCTGGTTCGTGTGATAGCTGCGGTTCGCGACCAAAAAGACGCTGCGTAATTGTTTTAAACGCAATACGCACGTTTTTTACGACGATTTGTTTATGAAAACAGAAGTAACTACTTAGCATGATTTTTAAACGTACTTTGATGCAGTCATTGGACAGGTTAAAGATGAGCTTAAGGTGTTACAGCAAAAAACACTTATTTTTCGGGTGATCGAAAACCCGATGAGTTGAAAGTATTAGGAGATTAATATCATGGCTGTGAGTAAAGACGATATCCTGGAAAGCATCTCAAACATGTCCGTCATGGAAGTGGTTGAGCTGGTTGAAGCGATGGAAGAAAAATTTGGTGTGTCTGCAGCGGCGGCTGTGGCAGTTGCTGCCCCTGCTGCGGGTGGTGACGCCGGTGCTGCTGCTGAAGAGCAGACTGAGTTTAATGTAATGATGACTAGCTTCGGTGAAAACAAAGTTTCTGTGATCAAGGCGGTTCGTGGCATTACCGGTCTGGGTCTTAAAGAAGCCAAGGCCATGGTAGAAGGCGTACCGGTTGCTGTGAAAGAAGGTGTTGAAAAGGCTGAAGCTGAAGACGTTAAAAAGACGCTGGAAGAAGCTGGCGCACAAGTCGAGCTTAAATAAGACTCGCTTGTTGAGTACTGAAACCCGGGGCTTTTTTTATTGTAAGAAACCCCGGTCAGACTTCTCAACAGCGGCATTGGCTGGTGACTTTTGTCACCGGCCTTTTGTCGCTACTGAGAAGCGTTATTCGTTGATGATGCGCTTGTGCATCATCAGGTTGTCATAGATAGAGGAACGCAGATGGCTTACTCCTTCACTGAAAAGAAACGTATCCGTAAAGATTTCGGCAGGTTTCCCAAAGTCATGGAGGTACCGTACCTGCTGGAAATCCAGCTAGCGTCGTACCGTAAATTTCTCCAGACCGATGTGCCTCTGGCGAAGCGTGGTGATTATGGATTGCATGGTGCTCTGAAGAGTGTGCTGCCGATTGTCAGTTATTCCGGCAGCGCGGGCTTGGAGTATGTTGATTATCGTTTGGGTACCCCGACGTTTAATGTGAAGGAATGCCAGCTGCGTGGCATGACCTATTCTGCGCCGTTGCGTGTTACGGTCAAATTGATCATTTATGATAAGGATTCCAAGAAAAATCCGAAGCCGATCAAGGAAATCCGCGAGCAGGAAATCTACATGGGTGAAATTCCCCTGATGACCGACAACGGTACCTTTGTCATCAATGGTACTGAGCGCGTTATTGTTTCCCAGTTGCACCGTTCGCCAGGCGTATTTTTTGATCACGATAAGGGCAAGACCCATTCTTCGGGCAAGCTGCTCTATCATGCGCAGGTGATTCCTTATCGCGGCTCCTGGCTGGACTTTGAGTTTGATCCCAAAGATTTGGTGCATGTGCGTATCGACCGTCGTCGAAAATTGCCTGCTACGGTCATTCTGCATGCTTTGGGATATAACGACGAAGAGATCCTGGGGATGTTCTTCGAAAATGATTCTTTCACGCTGGGTAAGGAAGAAGCTAAATTGAAGTTGGTGCCCGAGCGTCTGCGAGGTGACACCGCTGCCTATGACATTAAAATCAAGGGCAAAGTTATCGCGGAAAAAGGGCGTCGCATCACTGCGCGTCACATCAAGGAACTTGAAAAGGCCGAGATCAAAACGTTGCCCGTGCCATTTGAGTATTTGATTGGCAAAGCCTTGGCGAGCAGCGTCGTGGACAAGGAAAGTGGCGAAATCGTTGCCAATACCAACGAAGAGATTACTGAAGAATTATTGGCCAAGCTGTTGGAAGCGGGTACCAAAGAGATTGAAACGGTTTACACCAATGACCTGGATCGTGGTCCGTTCATTGCGGATACTCTGCGTGCAGACAATTCCACCAATGATCTTGAAGCCAAGGTGGAAATCTATCGCATGATGCGTCCTGGCGAGCCGCCGACCAAGGATGCAGCTGAGACCCTGTTCCAGAATCTGTTTTTTAATCCAGATCGTTATGACCTGTCTGCCGTAGGCCGCATGAAGTTTAATCGCCGCCTTGGTCGTACGGAAAACACTGGTGACGGTGTGCTGAGCTCGGACGACATCGTCGATGTGCTGAAAATGCTCATTGATATCCGTAATGGCAATGGCGTGGTGGATGACATCGATCACTTGGGTAACCGCCGTGTACGCTCTGTCGGTGAGATGGCGGAAAACCAGTTCCGTGTCGGTCTGGTGCGCGTGGAACGTGCAGTGAAAGAACGTTTGAGCATTGCTGAAAGCGAAGGGTTGATGCCGCAGGATTTGATCAATGCCAAGCCGGTGTCTGCCGCCATCAAGGAGTTTTTTGGTAGCTCGCAGTTATCGCAGTTTATGGATCAAAACAATCCACTGTCGGAAGTCACCCATAAGCGTCGTGTCTCGGCCCTGGGTCCGGGTGGTCTGACCCGTGAACGTGCTGGTTTTGAAGTGCGAGATGTGCATCCGACCCATTACGGCCGTGTCTGCCCCATCGAAACGCCTGAAGGCCCAAACATCGGCTTGATTAACTCGTTGGCCGTGTATGCGCGTACCAATGATTACGGTTTTCTGGAAACGCCGTATCGCAAAGTGGTCGATGGCGTAGTGACGGGTGATATTGAATATCTGTCTGCCATCGAAGAAGGCCAGTATGTGATTGCCCAGGCTAATATTACCCTCGATAAAAAGGGTAAATTGATTGATGACATGGTGGCGGCCCGTCATCTGAATGAAACCATCATGTCCTTCCCAGACAGGGTGGACTACATTGATGTGTCGCCGCGACAAATTGTATCGATTGCCGCAGCGCTGATTCCATTCCTGGAGCATGACGATGCCAACCGCGCATTGATGGGTTCGAACATGCAGCGTCAGGCTGTGCCGACCTTGCGTGCTGACAAGCCATTGGTGGGTACCGGTATTGAACGTGTTGTTGCCATTGACTCGGGTGTTACTGTGATTGCTACGCGTGGTGGCCGGGTGGATATGGTGGATGCCAGTCGTATTGTGGTGCGGGTCAATGATGATGAAACCGCGGCGGGTGAACCGGGTGTGGATATTTATAATCTGACCAAATACACCCGTTCCAACCAGAATACCTGTATTAACCAAAAACCGCTGGTGAAACCCGGTAGCGTGGTGGCGCGTGGTGATGTACTGGCCGATGGCCCGTCTACTGATATGGGTGAATTGGCATTGGGCCAAAACATGCTGGTGGCCTTCATGCCGTGGAATGGTTACAACTTCGAAGATTCCATCCTCATTTCCGAGCGTGTGGTGAAAGAAGATCGTTACACCACGATTCATATCGAAGAACTCACCTGCATGGCGCGTGATACTAAGCTGGGTTCGGAAGAAGTGACCAGTGATATCCCCAATGTGGGTGAAGGCGCGCTGGCCAACCTTGACGAAGCCGGTGTGGTGTACGTGGGTGCTGAAGTGAGGCCGGGAGATATTCTGGTGGGCAAGGTGACACCGAAAGGTGAAACCCAACTGACACCGGAAGAAAAACTGCTGCGCGCGATTTTTGGTGAAAAGGCCTCGGACGTGAAAGATACATCGTTGCGTGTGCCTTCCGGCATGGACGGCGTGGTTATCGACGTACGTGTGTTTACCCGTGATGGTGTGGACAAAGATACCCGTGCTCTACAGGTAGAAGAGTCAGACCTCGTGTCGGTGAAGAAGGATTTGCAGGACGAGTACCGCATCCTGGAAGACGACATCTATCAGCGTGCGGAAAAACTGCTTTCCGGCAAGATTGCTGATGGTGGTCCGAACCAGCTTAAGGCGGGTGCCAAGGTGAGTAATGCCTATCTCGCCGACATCGAGCGTGGGAAGTGGTTTGAAATACGCCTGCGCAATGAAGATGCCAATACGCAGTTGGAGAAACTCTCTGCACAATTAGCGGGTCACCGCGAAGAGATGGACGCCAAGTTCGAAGAACAGAAGCAGAAAATCACCTCGGGTGATGATCTGGCACCCGGTGTGCTGAAGATGGTCAAGGTGTACATGGCCGTGAGGCGCCGTATCCAGCCGGGTGACAAAATGGCTGGTCGTCACGGTAACAAGGGTGTTATTTCCATGATTGTGCCGGAAGAGGACATGCCGTACCGCGAGGATGGTACTCCGGTAGACGTGGTGTTGAATCCGCTGGGTGTGCCTTCGCGTATGAACGTCGGGCAGGTGCTGGAGACCCACTTGGGTTGGGCGGCACGTGGTCTGGGACTGAAGCTCGGCAAAATGCTGGACAACAATGGCACGGTTAAAGACATCCGCAGCTACCTGGATGAAATTTACAATGGTGGCGTAGGCGAGACCGTTGACCTTAAGTCTTTCGATGACGATGAAATCTTCGAAATGAGTCACAATTTACGCAAGGGTGTACCGATGGCGACGCCGGTATTCGACGGTGTGGAAGAGGATGAAATTCGCCGTATGTTGAAATTGGCTGATCTGCCTGAGAGCGGACAGACCCGGCTCATCGACGGTCGTACCGGTGAATATTTCGATCGTCCGGTGACAGTGGGTTACATGTACATGCTGAAGCTAAATCACTTGGTGGATGACAAGATGCACGCCCGTTCCACAGGGCCGTACAGTCTGGTTACCCAGCAACCGTTGGGTGGTAAGGCACAATTTGGTGGCCAGCGCTTTGGTGAAATGGAGGTGTGGGCGCTGGAGGCTTATGGCGCAGCGTATACCTTGCAGGAAATGTTGACTGTCAAATCGGACGATGTGGCTGGCCGTACCAAAATGTACAAAAACATCGTGGATGGCAATCACCACATGGAAGCGGGTATGCCCGAATCCTTCAATGTGCTGGTCAAAGAAATTCGTTCCCTCGGTATTGATATCGAGCTGGAAGAAGATCGCTAATCGTCATCAGGTTTTAAACTGGAGAAACCATGAAAGATCTACTCAAAATTTTGCGTAACCAGGGTCAGGTTCAGGACTTCGATGCGATTCGTATTGGCTTGGCCTCACCAGCAAAAATTCGTTCCTGGTCCTACGGTGAAGTGAAAAAGCCGGAGACTATCAACTATCGTACGTTCAAACCGGAACGCGAAGGTCTGTTCTGCGCCAAGATTTTTGGCCCGGTAAAAGACTACGAATGCCTGTGTGGCAAATACAAACGCCTCAAACATCGTGGCGTAATCTGTGAAAAATGTGGTGTTGAAGTCACTCTGGCCAAAGTGCGTCGCGAACGCATGGCGCATATCGAGCTGGCCAGCCCGGTGGCACACATCTGGTTTCTCAAGTCCCTGCCTTCGCGCATTGGCTTGCTGCTGGACATGACTCTGCGTGACATCGAACGTGTGCTTTATTTTGAAGCCTTTGTGGTGGTGAATCCGGGCATGACCGAACTGGAGCGTTTCCAGTTGTTGAGCGATGAGCAATACCTGGAAGCCATCGAAGAGTATGGTGATGAATTCGACGCCCGCATGGGTGCCGAGGCGGTGTTTGAACTGCTTAAAGCCATCGACATGAAAGCTGAAGTTATACAGATTCGTGAAGATATCGGTGCCACCAAGTCGGAGACCAAGTACAAAAAATACACCAAGCGCTTGAAGCTTATCGAAGCTTTCATCGAATCTGGCAACAAACCGGAATGGATGGTGTTGACCGTACTGCCGGTATTGCCGCCGGAATTACGCCCTCTGGTGCCACTGGATGGTGGTCGTTTTGCCACATCGGATTTGAACGACTTGTATCGTCGTGCCATCAACCGTAACAATCGTTTGCGCCGTCTGCTGGAATTGAATGCGCCGGATATTATTGTGCGTAACGAAAAACGGATGTTGCAGGAATCTGTGGATGCGTTGCTGGACAATGGCCGTCGCGGTCGTGCCATCACCGGCTCCAACAAGCGGCCACTGAAATCCTTGGCCGACATGATCAAAGGCAAACAGGGTCGTTTCCGTCAGAACTTGCTGGGTAAGCGTGTTGATTACTCTGGTCGTTCAGTGATCGTGGTGGGCCCGACCCTCAAGCTGCACCAGTGTGGTCTGCCGAAAAAAATGGGCCTGG